>Ga0098056_1000018_pt1 | contig 55662 bp, 44 predicted proteins | sample 17BtaG_FD_92583 | JGI IMG/M metagenome (GOLD analysis project Ga0098056, IMG submission 92583) | Marine viral communities from the Subarctic Pacific Ocean - 17B_ETSP_OMZ_AT15314_CsCl metaG | ecosystem: Environmental > Aquatic > Marine > Oceanic | place: Subarctic Pacific Ocean | collected...
GCACCAGCCGAGACATTGGAAGTAGGTAATTGTTTATACACAAAGTACAATGGGCTCTGACCTTTCCCAACCTACGTCGACATCGCTGTTTCCAGCTACCTCTCGCTTCGTTCCTATTGCTAAAGAGTTTTTATGTACTGTGTTTGTGTTTTTCGACTGCCAACATGCAATCTATATCAACTAGTGAGCCCAATTTGTTTGGTGGCTTCCACACTCTGGTGTGTCAATCAATATGTACGTGTGCTTCTATACGAGAGCTTTTTCCACAGCGGTATTTTTAATCTGGCCCGCTAACCTTATGTGTTGGAATGTTTTGCCTGTATGTGATGTTCTAGCAATGCCTGTTTTAGCTTGTCTGATCCGCCGACTCTAACATTGATGATACCATTATAGTATTCATCTGTTTCAAGTACTCGCCTGTCAAACTGCTCTCGTGCCTCTATGTAGGACATTTCGCCCCTACCTTTACATAGGTATAGTATTTCTCTTGTGAATTTGTCTTCGCCTAGTTCAGCAACATCTGCATTTAGTCTATCACTGGATCCCCAGTAATCTCGCCAATCGCTTTCTTTGGTGCCGCGTCTCTTATTTTTCTTGCCTTTTAGTGGTGGCTTAGTAGTTTTAAACTTTGCTAGTTTCTTGCCTATGTATTTTTGATCTGTAGTGGTATTTGTGATAAGATAAACAAAACCTTCGTATTCGTCCGGTATGTTTTCTACCTCTTTGCCTTGATAAGTCCACTTCATAGTGATACTTATTACTTGCCTTGTTTTTCTGCCTGTTTCTTGGTTTGATACGTTTCGTGTATCTCGTCCATTCTTGTTTTTGCAAGACTTCTAATTTCTCTTAGCCAGCGTCTGCTACTAGCATGAGTTCTGTGTGATTTACGAGACTCATAAGCCTCGTTAGATTTAAAGTACTCCATGTAAGCCTTAGTTAACTTGTCATGTGTATCGTCGTCTATCATTCCACTACTTCTACATCATTTTCATAACTTGTAAAACCGTTCTCTTTAACAACTTTTAGTATTGTGTTTACTCGACCTACAAGTTCGTCTTTGTGACTAATTAAATAAATGTTCTTTTCACGTTCACGTGCCATCTTCTTAAGAACACTTAATGAACTTTCTACACCTGCTGTATCCATACCACTATCAATTAACTCGTCTATAAACAATAAGTTAATATTCTGATATAAACTTTCCCAAACATCTCTAAATGCAAACGACAAACCTAATATAAGTCTATTACGTTCACCTCTTGATAAGTTATCAAAGTCTAAGTCCTGTCCTAGTTGTGTAATTTCAACAACCAAGTCGTTTTGGAATACAACTTGATGCGGTAATCCTAATCTATCAAGATAGTATGTAAGCCTGTTGTTTAGATACATTAAATTTTGTTCGATAATTTTTTTACGTATAAAACTGTCTTTGTTTGTTAATAGTTTTAACATAAAGTCTTGATGTTCTTTGTATGTTGTAAGTTCGTTTACAGGTGTCCAATCAATTTCTTGTATTGCACTTTCACTAAGTTCATTAATTTGTGCTTCATACGGATCTTCTTCATTTTTCTTCGACTCATATGCCTGTTTTAAACTATCAACATTTTGTCTATGTTCATATGCTTCTTTAGCAGTATCATAAAACACACTAGGCTTACCATTGATATCACCAATGTCATTTAAGCCTTTTGTAACCTCTAAAAGTTTATCACTTACTTCTTTTTGATATGCAGTTGCATCTTCAAGTTCTTTTTGTTTTTTAGTTTCAATTTCTTTTTTCTTATCTGCATGAAGTTCTTGACCACAAGTATAACATTTAGCATCTTCTAAATCTGCAATATCTTTAGTTAACTTATTAACACTTTTATCAGAACGTTGTAGTGCAGGCTCTAATGTACTAAGCTCTTTTTTAAGGGCTAAAATAGCATTATTATGTTCATTCCAATTAGACAGTTTTTCATGTGATTCTAATTCAGCTTCAATGTCTAAATGTTCTAATTCGCTGATAGCTTCCTTTAGTTTTACTGTATCAGTAGTGCGTTTTGCAAGCCATGCTTTTTGATTGCTTTGTAAACTTGCAATAGTTGACTCAATTTTACTATTAGCAGTTTGTGTTGCTTCAATTCTTAGTGTTTCTTGTGTAATTGCATCTTTAGTATTGCGAACTTGTTCTTTTAAATTGTCCGCTTTTTCACTAAGGATAGTAATACCAAGTAATTGTTCAATAATTGCACGTTGATCGTTAACACGCATACTTAAAAACGGCTCAGAATATGTGTTTAATGCAACAATATGCTTAAACATATCGTGACTCATACCTAGTAAATCGTTCAAATATTCCTGTGTTTTACGACTATCACCTTGCGATTCGTCATCTATTTGTTCTTCATTATTAATAAAAAACTTAAAAAATGTCGGAGATCTGCCACGTTCTATTTTATACTGTATATTGTCCTTTTCAAAGTCAAGCGAAACAACCATACCTTTGCTATTAGTCTTATTAATAAGGTTGTTACGTTTAATGTTTGTAAGTGCAGTACCATATAATGCATAACTTAGTGCATTAATAATTGTTGTTTTACCAGTACCATTACGTGAACCACTATCGTCACCACCTTGATCTAAGTTCTCACCTAGCACAAGTGTAAGTTTTGCTTTATTGAAGTCTACAGCTTGGGTCTGATTGCCCACACTCATAAAGTTCTTTACGGTTAAATCTTTAATACGTATCATAAGTCGTTATAAATGTCCATCAGCATTTTCTTGTTAAAATTGTTTGTGTCAATTTCTGCGATTTCTTTAGATACAATTTCGTCAACTGTTTCAAATTGAGTAATATCTAAATCTGTTGTAATTTCTTCTTCTTGCTTTTGCGGTATTAATGTAATTTCTCTACAACCGTGTTTTGAGATATAGTTCTCTTTGATAAACTGTGCTTCTTCATAACTTACAGGTAAGTCAAGTGTTACTCGCAAATACATTTTAGGCTTTATTATATCGCTATCTGGATCTAATAGTTGCGAAAGTTTTACTGTGCGATATTTAGGACAGTTCCACCAGTTAATATATTGCGGTTCTAAATCATTTTCACGATCAAGTATCATCATACCACGTTCGTCATCCCATGCATCTGCATAGTTGTGCGGAAACGCATTACCAATGTAATGTATTTTACCCTGTACTTGACGTTTGTGGAAATGTCCACTAAACACATATTCTTGATGTTTAAAATGTTGCGGTTTTAAGTCACCATGGTCGGGCATTTTTACAAGTGCGTTCATATAAAAACTAGGAAGTTCAAAGTGACCAAACATATACTTGGATTTTACCTTTTCAATCTTCTTCCATTCTTCGCCGACTAACCACGGAACTAATGTAACATCTTCTTCAGTGTACATTTCGTCAACTATAGTAATACCTGGAATATGCTTACCAAAAATAGTTGAACTTACGTCACGTTTGTCTTTGTAATATAAGTCGTGGTTACCAACAAACATATAAAACTTTTCAAATGCCGCACCTAGTTTTTCTAGACTGCGAATAGTTGCATCCATAGTTGTAAGATTTAAACTGTTTCTATTGTGATGCCAATCACCACAGAAGATACCAGTTTCACAACCGTTTTCTTTTGCTTGCTCTATATACCAATCAACAAACTCTTCACAGTCTAGATTGTGTACTTTACTATTGCCTTTTAAGCCGAAATGTATATCGGTAAAAACTGCCGCTTTTTTAAACAAAATGAGATCTCCATATTTGTACTAAACATAATACTATCTTTTGCACTCAAGGTCAACCTTTTTTGGTTGTCTGAGCCGCATTGATTTTTGCTGTTTCACGCTTCATTGAAGCTTCCCATTCTGCGTTGTGCTGTCTAGTATAACTTGGATTCATGTCATTCATTTCTAAGATGTCGTCTCTAATGTTTTGGTTACGTTTTTCAAGGTTAATAACTCGTACAAATGAGTTTGTAACGGCGGCTGTATAATAAGCAAATGGATTGTTGGACTTTGATTCGTCAAATTGTAGTCCAATCTGTGCTAATTGTAGTATTGCCTGTCCTCGCATTTCGTCATTATACGTATATCCACGTACATTGCCTCTAGTTGCATATCGTTCACACAATTTAATCCACATACGAGCAAGTTCGTTTGTTGCCTTTGCATGTTTCATACTAAAATAACCATTTTCCATACCGCCAACCCAATGACTTTTGCCAACTACAACAAGTTCTCCGTCTTCGTTAAACTTATAATGTTGAAAAGGTGGAAAATTTAGTTTTACTTTTGTATCTGCTATTGTTTTAGGATTCTTTTTACGTCCAGGCTCTTCAGGTATATGGTCAAATGTCATAATTCTAAAAATTAAGTCTTCTTTTTCCATCTTTCTGTAGTCAATTTCGCACTGTGCTAGTTTAACTTTCTCTCCAGCTAGTTTACGAGCTTCAAAATCTAAGTGTTGCAGTCTTTTTGCCTTGTTTCTTTTTGCTTCTGCAACAGTACGGATGTTTACTTTGTCTAAATCAGTTAGTATGATGTCATATTGATTGAATTCGGGCTCCATGAAACTACAAAACTGTGATTTAGACTTGTGAATCTGTTTTAGCATATCTTTGTTATTAAGATAATTTACTTTTCTCATATATTTCTCCAGGTTATTACTCTATTATAAACTACATACTTAATTTTGTCAACTAAATACTTGTAGGAGAGTGAAATGAATTTAAAAAAGATAGTCCAATCCAATGTTAGCAACTTTCAAGAGTCTATTGAAAATACTGTCAAGTCCACTGCAACTAATTTTGCAAACTCGGCACTTGAAAACGTATTAGGCGGCGGTGCCGCAGGTATTTTGAAAAGTCTTTTAAAAGGACCTAGCTCAATACCACCAACGGGCTCTGGCGCACAGGCAACAGACGGTGCCGCAACCAACGACTGGCGTGTACGGTTAAGTATTCCTCCAAGTATGGTTGACGGTAATGAAATGTTTAAACCTCTCGTTGAGACAAATGGACTAGTATTTCCATATACTCCTACAATATTAGTACAACATACGGCCAATTATGACGCGATGCATCCTACACATAGTAATTATCCGTTCCCCCAGTATCAGAACAGCCAAATTGAAGATATCGTAATTACAGGTGACTTTTTTGTAGAAAATGCTAAAGATGCGCAGTATTGGGTAGCAATGACACACTTTTTACGTAGTGTAACAAAAATGGACTACGGTCAAGGTAAGAATGCCGGTGCTCCGCCACCATTAATATTTTTAAACGGGTATGGAGATTTTGTATTTCCAAATGTTCCAGTAGTTGTTAGAAACTTTACTTTTGATTTGCCAGCAGACGTTGACTATATTAAAACACAAGCAACAGGTGATATAGAAACAGGTCCAACTACTAAAGATCCAAAAGGTAAAGCAGGTTGGGTACCAACACAATCTCAAGTATCAATCACAGTTGCTCCTGTTTACTCAAGAGCAAAAACTTCACAGTTTAATTTAGACAAATTTGTAAAAGGTCAGTATCTTGGAACTCAAGGTAACAACGGTGGAGGGTTTATTTAATGGCACGTTATAGTGAAATGAGTCCTTGGGGTAAAACACGAATAGTAAACAAAGACTATTTGAATGTATTAGAAATTAGACCAGTACCTCAGTCAGACGATGATGTATTATATGAAATACAACCACAGTTTACACATAGACCAGATTTATTAGCGTATTCTGTATACGGTAGCTCAAAACTATGGTGGGTGTTTGCACAAAGAAACATGGATGTATTAAAAGATCCGGTATATGATTTAGTTGCAGGCGCAAAAATTTACTTACCAAGAGCAGACACATTACAAAAGTACTTAGGTTACTAGAGTATGGCAAATACTAGACTAACAAAATCTGTAATAGATGCACAACTACAAAAGTCTGTAGGCAAAGGACAAGATCTTTTAAGTACAGCCTCTAGTTATGCTTCATTTGGTGTAGATCAGATGAAAGGGTTAGTAAGTGATGCTAGTTTAAAAGTTATAGACGCGGCTAAGAATGGTGTAACAGATACTCTTACTGGTGCAACAGCAGGTGTTAGTGCCGCTTCGACAGGTAAAATAACTTTTGATGAAATGTTATCAAACTTGCAAGAGTCACTTAAGAATTTACCAGCATTAGGTAAAACTGAAAATCAACTAAAAAGATATGCAACATACAATTATAATATTACACTTGCTTGTTTAACAGTTAACGAAATAAATTTTCCAGATACAACATATAGAATATCTCCTCCGCAAGTAACAGTTTTAAGATCAGGTGGTGGCGCTCCTGGAAAAGCAATGACAGCATACGAAAGTAGCGATGCTCAGTTAGAATATTACATTGATAATTTAGTAATGAATAGCGTAATTGCGCCAACTAGTAAAACACGTACCTCAAATGCTACTGTACAAAGTTTTACTGTACATGAACCTTATAGTATGGGACTGTTCCTACAAACTTTAATGATTGCGGCAAACAAAGCAGGACATGCAGACTATCTTAAAGCACCGTTTGCATTAATAATTGAGTTTAGAGGATATGACGACAACGGAAATATACTTGATACAGGATCAACAACACGACGAGTATTTCCTATTAAAATTGCTAAGATGGATTTTGATGTAAATGGTTCAGGTAGTTCATATAATATTAGATCACATGCTTGGAACGAAAGTGCATTAACAATGGTTTCTCAGCATACAAAAACTGATACAATTATAACAGGCGATTCAGTACAAGAACTTTTACAAGGTGGTCCTGAAAGTTTAACTGGTATTATTAATAGACGTAATAGCGAAGCGGCAAAAGCACTTAACACAATTAATAAAGATGAATATTTTATTATGTTTCCGCCACAACTTGTAAGTAGTCTTGGACTAGGAAACAAAGCAGATACGCCAGGCGAAAATAAAGCGGCTATGAAAGAAATAGAGTTTTATAAAAAACTAACAGGCGGATCCTTTGAGACTTTATTAGACTATGAAGAAGATGCCGCTAAAGAAACTATAGAATCATACATTAATTTACAGCCGGGTAATAATAACCTATCAGCAGTTATAAAGCGTATAGCAGATAATAAAGATGTTGCAAACGATATAGGTAAAGGCACAATAGCACGTTCAATGGCAACGGGTGGTGCTGTACCGTTTGGTAGAGAAGCATTTTCAAATGATCCAGACACTGATGTTTTTAATTCAGATCGTGTAACAATATCTAATAGTTTTAGAACATTACAGTTTCCGCAGTCAACAAGTATAGAACAAATAATTGAAGAAGTAGTTATATTAAGTACCTATGCAAAAGATGCCGCAGTTGAAGTTAAAGCAGACGCAGACGGAATGGTAGATTGGTTTAGAGTACATACTCAAACTTTTTTAGTACCAGACGAAGATGTAAGATCAAAGACAGGCGAGAATCCAAAAGTATTTGTTTATGCAGTTGTGCCTTACAAAGTACATAGCAGTATCTTTAGTAATGCAACACAGCCATCAGTTGGAATTCAAAAGAGAGTATCACAAGCGGCAAAAGAATACAATTACATATACACTGGTAAGAATGATGATATTATAGATTTTGAAATTAATTTCAATACATCATTCTTTACTGCATTAAGTTCTAACTATAACGGTTCAGGCGATTCTAAAAATGCAACAAAAGATTCTACTAATAATCCAGGTAATCCTCACATAGCGGCCAAAGAAGGGTCTGCAGGAAACAATAGCTCTACTGGTAGTAAATCTCTTAAAGAGGATCCTAGTAGTAAAAATACAGGAACCGGAGGAGGTAATACTTTAGAAACTCCAGAAGTCCAAATTGCTAGATCATTTAATGAAGCTATAGTAAATAATGAGACTGACTTAGTAAGCATGGACCTAACAGTATTAGGCGATCCATATTACCTTGCAGACAGCGGTCAAGGAAATTATAGTTCTCCCCCATTAACAAAAGCATATACTGCTGATGGAACAATGGACTATCAAAGATCTGAAGTAGAAGTAGTTGTAAATTTTAGAACACCTATTGACTATAACCAAACAGACGGATCAATGATATTCCCAGAAGATACTGTACCAGTTAAATCATTTAGTGGATTGTATAAAGTGAACACAGTTGAAAATAAATTTGAAGGCGGAAAATTTATACAAGTACTTTCATTAATACGTAGAAATAATCAAGAGTCAGATATTGGAATACCTGGTACTCCAGACAATACATCAGCAGTTGAAACAACAGATGAGAAAAAACCTAACGAAACTAAAAATAATCCAGAATCAGTTACAGCTGAAACAACTACACCAACTAATACAGGGAATCCGCAGTAATGGCAATTGATGGACGTAGTGGTAGACCCCAATTAGTTAAGGACCCAGGTCCTTATGAAGCAATAGTTGTATCACATCTAGATCCAAAAAAGATGGGAACACTATCAGTTGAACTATTAAAGAATAGTAGATCAGGTAACCAAACAGAACGTAGTGGACAAATTGTACAAGTAAAGTATATGTCACCATTTGCTGGATCAACACCTATTAATGGCAACACAGCAAACGATGACTTTGCAGGAACACAAAAAAGTTACGGTATGTGGTTTGTTCCGCCAACACCAGGAACAAAAGTTCTTGTTGTATTTGCTGAAGGTAACCTAGCAAGAGGTTATTGGATTGGTTGTATTCAAGATACATATATGAATTGGATGACGCCGGATCCTTGGAGCGGCACAACAGCAAACAATTATGATCCTAATTTAAAATTACCAGTAGGTGAATTTAACAAACGTTTACAAACAGGTAAAGGTACAGATCCTAGTTTATATGAGAAGCCTGCAAATTTAGACTTCTATACTATACTTGGTAGACAAGGTCTGCTAAATGACGATGTAAGAGGCCCTGCTAACAGTTCTAGTAGGCGTAATTTGCCCAGCAGTGTGTTTGGAATATCAACACCAGGGCCAAGAGATAAAAGAGACGGTGCTCCTAAAGCTACAGTAGGCTCTTCAGAAACAAGAACACAAAGATTTACAAGTACACTAGGCGGATCAAGTTTAGTATTTGATGACGGTGACGAACGTTATGTAAGAAATAGTTTTGCTCAAAGCGATGCTCAACAATACACAGATTTAATTGGAGAAGAAAATCCAACATCTGGTCTTAAACAAGTTCCTAAAGGTGAATGTGTACGTTTAAGAACTAGAACAGGTCACCAAATATTATTACATAATTCAGAAGACTTAATTTACATTGCTAATGCACAAGGTAGTTCTTGGATTGAAATGACTGCTAATGGTAAGATTGATATCTATGCACAGGACAGTGTAAGTGTTAGAACACAAAACGATTTGAATATAAGTTCAGATAGAGATATAAATTTAGCCGCGGCAAGAGATATTAATATGAATGCCGGGCGTGACTATAAACTTACTGTATCAAATAACAGTGATGTTAAAGTTGGCGTTGATCATAAAATTGACGTTGGCTCAAATAATGATATCTATGTAGGTGCTGATCAAAAATTATATGTAGGTGCAACTAGAAATACAATAGTAACAGGCGCACATACTATTAGTAATAAAGCAACACTTGATATTAATACAACAGGTGATAGAAAAGATACACAAGCAAACTTAGATCTAAATACAGGCGGCTATAACTATCTTACAGCAGGTGGCAATACTGATATACTCAGTGGAGGCAATCATACAGAAACTGCCGCACAGATTCACATGAATGGCCCAGCGGCTACATCAGCGGCCACAGCAGGCACAGCGGCAACAGCAGTAGTTGCGGCACCAGCACTTTGGCCTGTTAGAGTTCCTGTACATGAGCCTTGGAATGCACATGAACATTTAGATCCATTAACATTTGTTCCTAGTTTTTCACAAGCAAGTGCTTCGCCAAGTCCTGCACTTAGAGAAACAACTCCGTTGGTTAATACAGATGCAGATGCTTCTGTTACTAATACAACAAATACGTCAGCGGCTAACCAAGGCGGGCCACAATCAGTAACTCCGGGTGTAGTTGGACCAATAGGAAATCAACCTGCTAATCCTGTACCAGTAACTGATTTACAAGAATACTTCTTAAGTGTAATGATAAAGAAAGCAGGACTAGATCCTGCTAATGCACTTAAAACAGCAGACGCTTCAAAACTTGCTCCAGGTGAAACACCAGGCAATGCAGAAGCACTTGGTATGGCTATGGCACAGATACAAGCAGAGTGTAGTTTTAAACCTAGAAGTGAAAACTTAAATTATAGTGCTAGACGTTTACGTCAAGTATATCCAAGTCGTGTTAGAAGCGATGCGTTTGCACAAGAACTTGCGGCCGCAGGACCTGCCGCTATAGGTAATACGTTATATGGTAACAGATACGGCAACGCACAAAATGAAGGTTACAAGTATCGTGGTAGAGGACTTATTCAGTTAACGTTTAAAGGCAATTACGAAACATACGGCAGAAAAGCCGGACATCCTGAAATTGTTGAAAACCCAGACTTAGTTAATGATCCGGAAATTGCAGTTGCAATAGCGTCTGCATATATTAATAGTAAATCAATAAGTTGGGATAGTTTCGATTTTGGTACACTAGGAAACGAATTTAGAAAAGCAGTTGGTTATGCAAACCAAGGCGGTGCAGAAACTAACAAGCGTATTGGACTAGGTAAAGGTTTTGCAAGTAAAATGATAACTGGTGATCTTGTAACTAGAGATAGCATTACAACAGAGCCAGCAGGCACTAATATTGAAGCAGGAAAACGTGTAGAAACTCCAATATCAGGTCCACAATAAGTAGGTAAATATAGACATGAGTACACAAGAGAAAAGACTGTATAAAGATGTTACAGTAAAGTCAAATAAAAGACCGCAACCGCAGGTACAAAGTAGAGCCTATAGAGGTATTTCTACAACAAATCCTGAGAACACCAGTTTTAATCTTTACGATATTGCACTCATTAAACAGGATATCATAAACCACTTTCACATTAGAGTAGGTGAAAGACTAGAGAATCCAGAATTTGGAACTATTATTTGGGATGTCATTTTTGAACCAATGACAGATGGCTTAAGAGATGCTATCGCAAGTAATGTAACAGATATTATTAATTATGATCCGAGAGTAAGCGTCGAACAAGTTACAGTAGACACTTATGAAAGTGGTATTATGGTCGAGTGTACACTTACATACTTGCCTTACAATATTTCTGAAAGTATGCGTATGAAATTTGATGAAGATAACTCAATTTTATCATAGAATTAAATACGCACTTTACCGTTCTGAATAAATACTGTAACATATAAAGGAAGCAAAGTATGTCAACAACCGACAGACAAAACAGACTATTACTAGCTGAAGATTGGAAGCGAGTATATCAGTCTTTTAGAAATGCAGATTTCCAAAGTTACGACTTTGATAACCTGCGCAGAACAATGATAAATTACCTCCGTCAGAACTATCCGGAGGATTTCAACGACTACATCGAATCAAGTGAATACTTGGCATTGATTGACCTTATTGCTTTCTTAGGTCAAAATATGTCTTTCCGTGTTGACCTTAATGCAAGAGAAAACTTTTTAGAATTAGCAGAACGTAGAGAGTCGGTACTACGTTTAGCTCGTTTACTTTCTTACAATCCAAAACGTAACCAATCAGCAAATGGTTTGTTAAAATTTGAAACAATTAGTTCTACAGAAGAGCTATATGATTCAAACGGTACTAACTTATCTGGACAAACAGTTATTTGGAATGATGTTTCAAACCAAGACTGGTATGAGCAGTTTATTAAAGTAATGAATTCTGCACTACCTGCAAACAGTGTATTTGGTCGTCCTGTAAAAACTGATACTGTTAATGGTATTAGTGTTGAGCAGTATAGAGTTAATGGCGTAAACGTAGATATTCCTGTATTTGGATTTAGTAAAAACGTTGATGGTAAATCAACACAGTTTGAAATTACAAGTACTAATGTTGAAAGTGGTAACATTGTAGAAGAATCCCCACTACCAGGAAACAATTTTGCATTCCTTTACAGAGATGACGGCCAAGGTGCTGGATCAAACAACACAGGATTCTTTGCACACTTTAGACAAGGACGTTTAGATCAAGGTAACTTCTCAATAGCAACTCCAAGTTCAAACCAAGTTGTTGCAATCGATGCTGTAGATGTTAACGACACAGATGTTTGGTTGTACAAATTAGATGACATTGGTAATGAAAACGAGTTATGGTCAAAAGTTGATGCTGTAGAAGGTAACAACATTGTTTACAACAGTTTAAATAAAAATATTAGAAACATTTATTCAGTATTAACTAGAGTTGAAGATAGAATTAGTTTAATATTCTCAGATGGTACATTTGGTGCATTACCAAAAGGTACATTTAAAGTTTACTACCGTGTAAGTGATAACAGAACATTTGTTGTAAGTCCAGCAGAACTTATAAACATTACAATTACTATTCCTTACAGAAGTAAATTAGGAACATCAGAAAATCTTACAATAGGCTTAGAACTAAAATACCCTATTGAAAATTCAAGTACTTCAGAAACTAATGCAAGTATTAAAGCAAATGCCCCTGCAACATACTATACACAAAATAGAATGGTTACAGGCGAAGACTATAACGTTGCTCCATTAGGTGTAAGTCAAGAAATTATTAAAGTTAAGAGTGTAAACAGAACAGCAAGTGGTATTAGTAGATATTATGATTTACTTGACGCTACTGGCAAATATAGTAAAACTAATTTGTACGGTAAAGACGGTATACTTTATACACAGAACTTAACTAGCAAAGAAGTATTTTCTTTTACAACAAAAACAGACATTGAAGGTATTATTAAGAATCAAATAGAAGTTATTCTTAAAAATTATAAAATTAAAAACTTTTATTACTCACAGTTTGCAAAAATAATTGTAGAAGAATTAGGTGCAAGATGGAATCAAGTTTCGTCAGCAACTAATTTAACAACAGGTTACTTAACAGACATTGATAGTACAAAATTAAGAGTAGGTTCATTTACAGGTTCTACGTTACAATATCTTGAACCAGGTAGTATGATAAAGTTTATTGCACCACCAGGCTATCACTTTATGTCAGATGGCTCTCATTCACTTATGGCAGGTAATGCAGATCATCCTAATGCAATAACTTACAAATGGACAAAAGTTATAAGTGTTAACGGCCCAGGTGTTGACAATACAAATGACGGCTTAGGTGCTATTGTTCTTAACGATATTATTCCAGGTCCAATTAATGGCGATCTTTCAACTGCTCCTATTATACAAGAAATTAAACCTGTGTTTACTACAGCAATCGAAAATCAAATTAAAACTCAAATTATTGATCAAGTGTTTACTTACAAAACGTTTGGTTTAAGATTTGATTTTAAAACATCAACATGGCGTGTTATAGTAGAAGACGATCTTGATATCTTAAATGCATTTACTACAGGTAAAACAGGCGACATAACAGGACAAAACTTAGACAGTAGTTGGTTATTGTTATTCCAAACAGACGGAGAAACATACACAATTACATATCGTGGACAGCGTTATGTGTTTGAAAGCGATAAAGAAATTAGATTCTATTACGACAATTCAGATAAAGTATATGATCCATTAACTAACGAAGTTGTAAAAGATAAAATTAGTTTAATGAGTATTAACACACAGCCAACTAGTACAGGATATGCACTTACTCCGTTTACAGTTCCTTTCAATTGGGAGATTGTAAATGAGTATAGAGATAAAGAAGGCTATGTAGATAGTAAAAAGATTGAAGTTGGATTTTATGACAGCGACGATGATGGTGTTGTAGATGATCCAGAAATTTTTGATAAGTTTATTACAACATCGTCCACAGGTAAATTTATATACCAAAAACAATATACTACAACTGATGCTGTAGAAGATTTTAGATATGTAAATGCTTCAGATGAAAAAATTACAGCAGTAGAAACAGAAACAGTTATTACAAATGCTGGCATTGAAAGTTACGCAACAGGTACAGTGTTTTATATTATAGATAAAAATATTTTTAAAATTTATAATACAACAACTGAAAAATTAGAGCTAACAGTAAACTTTAGAGCTTACACAGGTAGAGATGGAATCATATTCCAATATGAGCATTCAGCAGACGAAAGCAATAGAATAGATCCAAGTAGCTCTAACATTATTGACACTTATGTATTAACAAGATCATATGATACAACTTATAGACAATATGTTGCAGGCGCACTAGCAACAAAACCGTTGCCGCCAAGCAGTGATGTATTGTTTATTAACTTTGGTGAACAAATAAACAAAATTAAGTCAATTAGTGATGAAGTAATTTATCATCCAGTTAAGTACAAAGAGCTGTTTGGTATTGGAGCAAGCGACGACTTGAAAGCATCATTTAAAATTGTAAAAAATACAGATAAAGTTGTTAATGAAAATGAATTAAAAGCAGGCGTTATCACAGCAATTAATGAATTCTTTGCTATAGAAAACTGGGAGTTTGGAGATACATTTTATTTTACAGAGCTTAGTGCTTATGTAATGACACAACTTGCTCCGAACTTAGCGGCATTTGTTATTGTTCCTACACAAGACTCACTTACTTTTGGTAGTTTGTTTGAAGTCAAGTCAGAAGCAGACGAAGTGTTTATAAGCAGTGCAACAGTTGATAACATTGAAGTTGTTACAACTCTTACAGCAACTAAATTAAAATCACAAGGTGCAATAGTTAGCACAACACAAGACGTAACTGCTAGTCAAGCAGTAGCATCAAGTATTGATAGTTTGAACTTAGGTAGTAGTTCAAGCAATGTAAGTTCGAATCAAAGCAGTTACTCACCTAGTTCAAGTAGCAGTAGCAGTAGCAGTAGCAGTAGTTCAAGTAGCAGTAGCTCAAGCAGTTCAAGTAGCAGTAGCTCAAGCAGTTCAAGCAGTTCAAGTAGCGGCTCAAGTAGCAGTGGTTCAGGTAGTAATAGCGGAGGATACGGTTACTAATGGCGTATGAAAATAACCAATCAGATTTTCCATTACCAGTAGGCGGTAATGAAGGAAGTCGTAAAAGTGAAAACTTACTTCCTAAGTACTTTAGAACTGATGCTAACAGTAAATTTTTACAAGCAACATTAGATCAATTAGTACAGCCAGGCGTTGCAGAAAAACTCAACGGTTACTATGGTAGACAAATATCTAAAGCATACAATGCTGACGATAATTATGTAGGCGATATATCTACACAAAGAGAAAATTATCAGTTTGAACCTGTAACACTTATAAAAGATGAACTAGACAATGTTACATTTTATAAAGACTATAATGACTATCTAAATCAAATTAAAAGTTTTGGTGGCAACACAGAAAATCAAGAAGTATTAAATTCACAAGAATATTATGCATGGCAACCACACATTGACTGGGATAAGTTTAGTAACTTCCGTGAATACTATTGGCTACCATATGGTCCACAAACTGTAAGACTTGCAGGACAAGAACGTGGCGTAGAAAGTACTGTTGAAGTATCATTATTTAATAATGTAGACAACGTTGCATACAAGTTTTCATCAGATGACTTAGTAAACAATCCAACACTTATTTTATACAAAGGCCAAACATATACATTTGACATTGATACAATTGGTACACCAATTACATTTAAAACAAAAAGAACTTTAGAATCTAGTTTTAATTATAACGATGGCGTTAGTGCTCAGGGTGTTGAAAAAGGTACAGTAACATTTGAAGTAGATGTTAATGCACCTGAAGTATTATACTATGTTGCAGAAAATGATATTAACAATAGTGGCCTAATACAAATTAAAGACATAGATGAGAATACAGACATCGATGTTGAAAAAGAAATACTAGGTAAAAAGAAATATAAAAGTTCAAATGGCGTACAACTATCAACAGGCATGAAAGTATCTTTTGCAGGATTTGTTACTCCTGAAAAATATGCAACAGGCGATTGGTATGTTGAAGGTGTAGGTAATAATATTAAATTAGTACCTGAAAGCGAACTTTCAATTCCAGGTTCATACTCAGACAATAGAGAAGTTGCGTTTGATACAAATGCATTTGATAGATTGCCATTTGCTAATGCTAATGGATATCCTGCTACAAAAGACTATATTATAGTTAATCGTAGTAGTAATGATAGAAACATGTGGAGTAGATATAATAGATGGTTCCACAAAAATGTAATTGAAGAGTCTGCTAGAATAAATGGGCAAGAGATCAATATTGATCAAAATGCAAGAGCAACAAGACCTATTATTGAATTTAATGCAAACTTAAAATTATTTAACTTTGGTACTTCAACTAAAAGTAATGTAAACGTTATTGATACATTTACAAAAGATATATTTTCAACAGTTGAAGGCGCAGTAGGTTATAATATAGACGGCGTTGATCTTGTAGAAGGTATGCGTGTATTATTTACTGCTGAAGAAGATATTCGTGAAAACGGCAAAATATTTAAAGTTAAATTTATTACACAAAAAGGTCGTAGACAAATTAGTTTAATTGAAGAACCTGATACTACTCCTTTAGAAAACGAAACTGTATTAGCTCTTGATGGACTAGAATACAAAGGTCGTATGTTTTATTACAACGGCAACACATGGAATTTAACACAAGAAAAAACTAAAGTAAATCAACCACCATTGTTTGATTTGTTTGATGCAAACGGTAATAGTTATGGCGATGCTAGTGCATATCCTAATACTACGTTTACAGGTAATAAAGTTTTTAGTTATCGTGAATCTACAGGAAATAATGATTCACAACTAGGATTTCCTATTACATATAGAAGTATTGAAAACATTGGTGATATAGTTTTTGATTTTAATTTACTTAATAGTGAGTTTACATATACTGATACAACATTTGAAACAATAACAACATCAACTGATATTTGTACGTTACAGCAGTATACAACAAGATCAGACTACACTAGTGTTAACGGTTGGATAAAAGCAAACGTACAAAGCACACAAAGAGTTTTACGCCAGTATGTAGCAAATAATAATCAAACTAGTTTTGTAGTTGATGTATTTGATAACAGTTCGTCATTAGACGACTTAGATATTAAGGTTACAGTAAACAATAATTTAAAATTTGAAACTATAGACTATGTATTTGATAAAACTGATACAAATGTAATTGTTAGATTCAATACAGCACTTTTAAAAGATGACGTAGTTGTTTTTAGATGTCGTTCAAGTGCTACTAAAAATGCAAACGGTATATATGAATTACCAATTAACTTAGAACGTAACCCGCTTAACAATGATATTACAACATTTACACTAGGTGAAGTTAACGATCACGTAACAAGTATTGTACAAGAAGTAAATGACTTCTTTGGTATACATCCTGGACCAGGAAATTTAAGAGACATTGGAAACTTATCTACGTTTGGTAGAAAGTTTGTACAACATAGTGGACCAACAAACCTTGCACTATATCATATTACAGATAAAAGTGCAAACATCATTAAAGCAATTGACTTTAACAGACGTGAATATGCTAAGTTTAAAAGATTGTTTATTCAAACAGCATTAGGTTTAGGATTTGACGGAACACCTAAAGCACACGTTGATTTAATATTTGCAGAACTTAATAAAAACAAAACAAGTAACTTACCGTTTTACTTTAGTGATATGGTACCTACAGGTGGTGCAAGAACAATTACTTACGATGCAATACCGGGTAACATATATTATGCACTAAATGAAATATATGATATATCTGTACCAAGTGTAAAAGCAGTTACAGTATACTTAGATGATATACAATTAGTATTTGGTCAAGACTATACCTTTAACACAGACGGCTTTTGTGAAATTACAAAAGAACTTACTGCTGGTCAAGTAATTACAATTAACGAATATGAAACTACTGACGGATCATATGTTCCGCCAACACCAACTAAGTTAGGTTTGTATCCAAAGTTTGCTCCTATTAAGTTTATTGACAATTCGTATACTGAGCCAACAGAAGTAATTCAAGGACATGATGGATCTATAACAAAAGCATATGGCGATTTTAGAGATGACTTAATACTTGAATTTGAAAAAAGAATTTATAATAATATTAGAACTAATTATAATTCAGATATTATTGACATACATGATTTTATTCCAGGAACATATAGAAATACAACTGTAACTAAAGAAAATATTGATAATGTGATGCTTAAAGATTTTGCATCTTGGTTAACAAACATTGATGATGTTGACTATACAGCATTTGACTTTTATAACAGAGGTAATACGTTCTCATATAACTATAGCTCAATGCAGTCTCCATTAGATACAGCATTACCAGGTTATTGGAGAGGAGTATACAAACAAGCATACGATACTGATCGTCCACATACTCATCCATGGGAAATGCTAGGACTAACAAATATGCCAGACTGGTGGGAAACAGTGTATGGTCCTGCTCCGTATACAAGTAATAACTTGTTGTTATGGGAAGATTTAGAAAAAGGTATTCTTGCAAAGCCGGGCGTAAATAAAGTTGTACTAGAAAAATATAAAAGACCTGGACTTACAACACATATACCTGTAAATGATTTAGGTCAACTACTAAGTCCATTAGATTCAGGCTATGCTAAAAATTATGTAAATGGTTTAACAAGAGCTTCGTTTGTATTTGGCGACGAAGCACCAGTAGAAACTGCGTGGCGCAGAAGTTCAGAATATGCTTTCTCATTATTTAAAGCATGGATGTTAAATCAACCTACAAAAATTATTGGACTAGGTTTTGATAGACTAAGAACTGTAAGAGATAACTCAAATCAAATTGTATACTCTACAACTAGTAAGCGTTTACGTTTAGTAGATTTAGTATTTCCAAATAATAGTACAACAGGTTCAGATTCAATAAGAGTCTTTACTTCAGGCTTTGTAAACTTTATTGCAAACTATCTTGCAAGTAATGTTGTTTCTAATTACGACACATATCAAAATAATATTGCAAATATTACAAACCAAGTTGCATTTAAAGTAGGCGGATTTACAGACAAGAGTAAATTTAATTTATTACTTGACAGTAGAACTCCTTTAAACCAAGGCAATGTTTTTGTTCCAGAAGAAAACTATCAAGTTACACTACAAACAAGTAGCCCAATTGATGTTGTTACTTACAGTGGTGTTGTAATTGAGAAAGCAACAGCAGGTTATATTATTAGAGGATATGATTCTTCTAACCCAAGTTTTAAATATTACAACTATGTGCCTAATCAAAATGATCCGTTAGTAAATGTTGGCGGTGTAAGTGATTCGTTTATTGAATGGGATTCGGATCAGCGTTATGTTGCAGACGGAGTTGTAAAGTATCAAGAAACATTTTATAGAGTTACTGTAGGACACACTAGTACTGCAATTTTTGATCAATCAAAATTTGTTAAACTTCCAGACTTACCAGTTGTAGGAGGACGTTCTGCACAGTTTAGAACAAGATTTGATTCTAGATTTATAAAACAATTACCATATGGCACATTATTAAGAACAACACAAGAAGTTGTTGACTTTTTGTTAGGTTATGGGGACTATTTACAAAATGCAGGATTTGTATTTGATAATTTTAATCCTACTTTAGAAGCAGTTGAAAATTGGAAACTAAGTGCAAAAGAATTTATGTTCTGGACATTACAGAACTGGGACTCAGGAAGTTTAATTACTGTAAGTCCTTCAGCACAACGCATTGAGTTTTCAACATCTTATGCAGTAGTAGATGATATATTTGATCCATTTTATGAATATGGTTTAGTATCTGCAAATGGTACAAAATTAAGAAAAGAATTTGTAAATATTTTAAGAACAAATGAAAATACTTTTTCACTTACAGTTAAAAATACAGCAGATGGAATATATGCTTTAAAACTTCCGTTAGTACAAAAAGAACATGTTATTGTACTTGATAACGAAACTGTGTTTAAAGATATTATTTACGATCAAGAAGCAGGATATAGACAAGAACGTATTCGTGTACTAGGTTATAGAACTGCTGATTGGGCAGGTGGCTTAAACATTCCAGGCTTTATATATGATGATGCTATTGTTACAACTTGGCAACAATGGAAAGACTATGCAATCGGCGATGCTGTTAAGTATAAAGAATTTTATTATGCGGCTATTACAAAAGTTTCAGGATCAGAATTATTTGTTGATAACCAATGGTACAGACTAGAAGAAAAACCTCAGAGTAAATTACTTACTAACCTTGAATATAAAACAAATCAGTTTGGTGACTTTTATGATCTTGATACAGACAACTTTGATGTTAACCAACAAGAAATTGCACAGCATTTAATTGGTTATCAAAAGCGTGAATACTTGGCAAACATTATTAATGATGATGTAAGTCAATATAAATTCTATCAAGGAATGATTGCAGACAAAGGAACTAAAAATGTTCTTACAAAATTGTTTGATGCATTAAGTAGTGCAGATAAAGAAAGTTTAGAGTTTTATGAAGAATGGGCTGTTAGGTCAGGACAATATGGTGCCAGTGACGGCTTTGAAGAATTAGAATTTTTACTAGACGAAGAACAGTTTCAACTAAGCCCACAGCCAATACTATTAACAGAAACAATACCAGATGACGTATCAGATTTAATTTATCGTCAACTACCAGGAAGCGTATTTGTAGCACCTAATAATTATGCACATAAACCGTTCCCAGTAAAATATGTAAATGATCCAGCATTAAAGACTGCTGGTTATGTAAGAGAAGAAGACGTAAACTATATTGTAAAATCATTTGATGATATATTAAATATTGATCATAATGCTATACAACAAGGACAGTATGTTTGGGTAACATTTGATAAAAATGATTGGAATGTATACAAGTACACAGATACACCTTGTACTATTACAAGTGCATTACCAGTAGACAATGATGCTGTTTTAGTTTTAGATAGACTAACAACATTAAAAGTAGATGACATTGTAGGATTGTATGATGTTACTGATGAAGTACAGGGCTTTTTCAAAGTTAAAAGTGTAGAGCTGAATAGAATTACTATAGCATTACCAGAAGATGTAGCACTAACAACAGAAGCTACAGGCTTAACAGGTATACTTACAACGTTTATTTCAAATCGTGTTACAACACTTGCAGATGCAAATAAATTTGCTGAATCAGATATTGAATTTGGAGAAACACTTTGGGTAGATAGTATTACTGCTGATGGCAAAGGTAAATGGAATGTTATTAAAGCAGGTAATAGTTTTGACTTAGATGAAAATTTAATTAATCCTGCAGAGAGTAATATATCCTTTGGCGAAAGTATTGCAAATGATAGTGCAAATACTGTAGTTGCTGTAGGTTCACCATTAGACGGTGACGGAAAAGTTTACATTTATGAAAGACAACAAGACGGTAGTACAACATTTGGAACATTACAACCTAAGCAAACTTTAGAACCAATTGCTAATTATTCAACTACTCCAGGTAAGTTTGGACAAGCAATGTCTATGAGTCCAGATGGTGAGTACTTAGTTGTTACTGCTCCTAATTCAAGTAATGTTAAGACTGCATATAAAGATGAATTTAATTTTGCTACTGACTATAAGTTAGGTTCTATTGTACAATACAATGGTAACTTATATAAGTCAAGAAGAACTGTCAAAGGAAGAACTGATAACATAGAGTTTGGTACATTTGATAGTGCTAGTCGTTGGAGATCAGATCTTTATAAGATACATGGCACATACGATGATGTGCAATTAATAGCATTAGGTGATTTACCACTAGTAGATGTTGAAATTGATCACATATTAGTTAGAGCTCCGTTAGATGCATATGAAGGAAGTAACATTGGAGATACATTATATCTTGATTGGAATGAATTAAGTCTAAATTATACTCCAGACGTTAAGCCAGAGATTGTTAATATTGAATTAACTAATCCAGTTAGACTAACAACTAATAGTAACCATAGTTTAGCAGACGGTGATCAAGTTATACTAACTGATGTACCAAATGATAATTTATCATTTAGACCTATTGCGTTCCCATACTTGTACGACAACAGCGATATTAATACACCATTTGATACAGTACAACAAAGTAGTGTTAAAGGAATTGAAGGCACAAAATATTATGCTAAAGTATTAACAAATCAACAAATTGAATTATACAGCAACGAAGCATTAACAACTAAAGTTAACGGTACTGTAGGATTTGTAGGTACAGCAAATATTGGCGGCTTTAACGGTTACCTAAATAAAGTAAACAAACCTTTTGATAATACGTTTAGTGGAATTAACAAAGACTTCCTTAGTTTGAATCCACATGTTATAAGACGTAAAGTACAAGAAGTATTTTATATACTTGACCCTGTTAACGTTCCTAGCGTTTCAGCAGGCGACAGAGTAACTACTGCAACAGGTAATGCTGACGTTGTTCGTGTTAGAAACGAATTAGGACGTCTAGTAATTTATGCAGATAGAAAGAATGGTGTATTTGATGAGTCAGGTACGCTGTTTATTAATGATCAATTCTTAGTAGGTAGTTATACAAGACCATTAGCTGATAGTGTAGATAGAAGTACTGTACTAGGTGGCTATTGGGAAATACCACTAACAACAGGCTTTACACCTAAAGATGAACAGTTAACAAATACTCCAACAACAGATTCTGGAGAAGGACTAGTTATTGTTGATGTTAAAAACAATTACAATCCAGCAACGTTACCAGGACCAGATTGGACAGAAAGTACAGCAAGACTACCGTATAAGAGTAGTGTACAAAATACTTTAGAACATCCAGTTGAAGTTCTTGCATCAACATCAAAAGCATTTAAGAAAGAAACTGATCTTATTAGAGTGCTTAGTCATAAGAGTCAAGGTGTTGCAGGCAACGTTACTGAAGTTGATGTATTAGATGCAAGATTTGTTGTACGCTTACCTAAAAACGTATCTGACAAGGCAGTATCAGCAACAGCTGATAGCACAACGCCTAATCCGTATGTTGGTGTTTACTTAAATGATATTCCAGCAAATGGCGTATTACCAGATATATCTGATACAGGATTTGGTGCAGACCCGTATGCTGTTATCAATGTAGACAGAAGACGTCCAACAGACTTATGGAATGGTTATATTGACTATGATGTATTTGCTGAAGTAGACTTAGCCCCAGGCGATATTATTAGAGAAGGTCAGTCAGGTGCATCAGCAGAAATTGCTTTTATACAAAGAGATTTAGATAAGTCAAGACTGTATGTTAAAAATGTTGCAGGCGAATTTAGTTTTGGTTCACGTTACATTGACGGACTAGCACCGCAATCAATGTGGTTATACAAACAAATAGGTGCAAACTTAACAAGAATTGGTACTACTGAATCAAGACAACTAGCAGACGAAGATATCGGCTACCTTGCAGTGTTTACCCATACTACAAATTTAAGTATACCTCCAAAGTTAACATTTGCATTAAACAGTATTACAGATGAAGTTGCTGACTATGAAACAAAATTCATTACAGGTATTGAATATCAAACATGGATTGAAGAATACAAACCAGGTTTACCTCGTGTAACATTAGAACCTAGTACAGAAAACAATGACTGGGCACAAGTAGATAACATTCCTATTAACGTAGGTAGAGATGCAAGTTCTTATACTAAAGAAGGTGCATACTTTGTATACCAAAAAGACAGTACAACTGGACTATATGATTTAGTTAGTGGATACATTCTTCCTAATCGTTCAAACAACCGCGAACTAGGACAGCGTGTAAAACTTATTAGAGATAACAACTTCTATAAACTTGTTATCAACAGTAAAGAGCCGCACACTAATGACGGAACTGATGGTAATGGTAGACTTTACTTTGTACTAAATGGTACAAGTGAGTTTGGCACATACAACTGGTCACTAGGTAGAGATCCAAATTTCAAAGGTGAATACAATAGTATTTCATCTTACTATCAAGATCAAATTGTAATTTATAATGATGTATTCTACAAGGCACTTACTAATTTAAGTAACGAAACGTTTACTCCAATCAAATGGCAAGTAATAGGTAGCGATATAGACTTTGTTGGTTACTTACCAAATACATCAGGACTTGTTATTCCAGGCGATGACAGTAGTATTATAAACTTATCAACTAGTGGATACGGAGAAGTATTTGATATTAGTGATAATGGTAGAGTATTAGCAACAGTAGCAAAATATGATAGTGGCAATAAACTTGTAATATACACACTCAAGGATATGCACTTCCAATACGTAACAGAATTTACTGCACCTGCAGACTCAGATAGTTATGGCAATAGTATAACAGTTTCAGATAACGGTAACTTAATTGTTGTAAGTGCTCCTGGCACAGACGCTAGAGAGTCACAGCAAGGTAAAGTATACGTTTACAAAAATGTTTCAGGAACATATTCTTTACAACAAGAATTAAACAGTCCTAATGCAGAATTAGTTGAAGGCTTTGGACAAACTTTAGGATTTGATGGTAACCAATTAATTGTAACAGGCGCAACTAGTGACATACTGCTTGATACTACGTTTGATAGATATGAGCAAAGAGATACAACACGTAATGACTATGTTAACGATCCAACTAAAGGATTTAATATAGCACAAACAACTTACGATAATGGCTTTACTACATTTGTTAAACGTGTAAGCGATAGTGGTAATGTTTATGTTTATGAAAATATAAATGATACTCTTGTGTTTGGACAGCGTTTAAAATATTCAAACTTTAATGTTAAGAACTTTGGTAAGAATGTTATTGTAAACAATAACACAATACTAGTAGGATTGCCTGCGCTAGACGTTACAGGAAATATTCAAGGACAGGTAGCAGTATACATCAAAGATGATATTGACAGTACTTGGTCAGTTTATAGAGAACCAGTTGACTCTGGAGACCTAAACAAGTTTAGAGGCAGTTTTGTTTACGACACTAAACAAAACACTATGTTAACAAGACTTGATATACTTGATCCTATATTAGGTAAGATACCTGGTACAGCAGAACAAGAATTATCATATAAAACATATTATGATCCTGCAAATTATAATGTAGGCTTTACTAATAATAAAGAACAATACATTGCTTGGGACGATAAAAATATAGGCAAACTATGGTGGGACCTAAGTACAGTAAAATACATTGACTACCATCAAGGTTCAATAACTTATTCACAAAATACATTTAACAAACTTGCAGAAGGTGCAAGTATTGATATTTACGAGTGGGTAGAGTCAAACATATTACCGTCAGCATGGGATAGTTTAGCAGGAACCAATAGAGGTACAGCATTAGGTATAAGTGGTATTTCTAAATACGGTGATACAAAGTATGCAACACGAGAAATATATGATAGTGTTGGACAAGTGTTTACTACAAAATATTACTTCTGGGTTAAAGCAACTAAGATACTACCACAAATAGAAGGTAGAAATTTAACAGCGTATGATATACAAAATATCATAACAGACCCTGCAGGACAGAAATTAAGATTTGTTACTGTACTCGGTAATGATAGATTTGTTTTATACAACTGTAATAACTTAGTTAGTGATACAGACGTTGCAATTAATTTCCGTTACTGGACTATTGATAATCAAGACAATAATATTCATACAGAATATCAAATTATTACAGACGGATTTGAATCAAGCAAACCTAAATCAAATATTGAGCAGAAGTGGTTTGATAGTTTAATTGGAACTGACAAGTATGGCAGAGCAGTACCAGATCCAGAACTAAGTGTAAAACAAAAATACGGTAACTTAGATAGACCAAGACAGAGTTGGTTTGTAAATCGTAAAGAGGCACTAAAACAATTTATTGAAAGAGTAAATAGAGTTCTTTCAAAAGAGCTTGCTGTTGATAGTTTAGATCTTACAAAATTATCTAATAAAGATCCTCTTCCAACAGTACTATCAGGTATGTATGATAGTGCTATTGATACCGAAGAAGAACTAAGATTTGTTGGTACTGTTAGAGCAGAGCAAGCAGTATTAGAACCTGTTATTATAGACGGAACAGTAACCAAAATAAACGTAGTAACTAGAGGAAGAGGCTACAAAAATGTTCCAAAAATTACTATTAACGGAACTGGTTCAGACCTAGAACTAACACCTGTTTTAAACAACATAGGCGCTATTACAAGCGTTATTATTGTTAATGGTGGCACTAACTACACAGACGACTTAACGCTTACTGTGAGACGTCTTAGCACCCTTGTAAGGTCAGATAGTACACTAGGTGGCAAGTGGTCAATCTATTGCTGGAACAGTCAAACTAGAAATTGGACAATAGATAGTCAACAGTCATATGATGTATCAGAATTTTGGAATTATAAAGATTGGTATGCATCTGGTTACAGTGAATTAACTTCAGTAGACTACTTAATTGATGACTATTATGAATTGAATATTGTCGATGATCAAATTGGTGATATTGTAAAAATCTCTAGCGTCGGCACAGGCGGCTGGATATTACTAGAAAAAATTGTAAACGTAGATACACCAGACTATAGTTCAGGATACAAAACTGTTGGACGTGAAAACGGTACACTAGAATTCCTATCAAAACTTTATACACAAGATGGTGGATCATTAGAGTTACGTAGAATATTAGAAACTATTAGAGATGATTTATTTATTGACGAACTTGCAAATGAATATAACCAATTGTTCTTTGCAGGACTGCGTTATGTGTTTACAGAACAAAATTATGTTGACTGGGCATTTAAAACAAGTTTCATAAAAGCAAAACACAATGTAGGCGAGCTAAAAGAAAAAACTACATATCAAAATGATAACTTACCAAGTTTTGAAAAGTACATTGAAGAAGTTAAACCTTACAGAACAAAAGTTAGAGAATACTTATCAGCATATGATAAGACAGATAATACTCAAAGTGTTGTAACAGACTTTGAACTATCGCCGTTCTATGATACAGAGCGTGGCGAAATAGTTAGTCCACAAGTTCAAATCAATGACGGAGTATTGTCAGGCATAAACTTTGATATTGATGAGTATCCACAAAAACATTGGGTTGATAATTTTACATACAGTGTTGAAGAAATTAAAATTGAAAATGGCGGCACAGGATTTACTAATATTCCACAAGTAACTATTACTGGCGGCGGTGGCACAGGTGCAACTGCTAGTGCATATATAGGTAGTGGTAGTGTTAAAAATATTGTTGTTACTAACAGCGGTGCAGGATTTACAAGTATTCCAACTATTACAATCGATGGTGTGCAAGACGAAGGCGGACTAGCACCTAAAGTAAGTATTGTATTAGGAAATAAAAAAGTAAGAAGTTTAAATGTTACACAAAAGTTTGATAGACTATCTCCAAACTTAGAAATATTAAACTTACCAGAAACAGAAGTATTTACAAGTACTGGTACTGAACTTACACTAACACTCAAGTTTCCAATGGACTTAACAAGAACTAATGTTAGAGTATTCTTTAACGACACTGAAGCACTAAGCAGTGAGTACAGTTTCAATAATAAAGAATTGTTTAGTACAAACAAAACACATATTCGTAACCAAGGTTACATTACATTAACTAATGCACAACTAGTTGGAACAATAATTAAAGTTGAATACAACAAAGATGTTAGTATGCTTACAGCGGCAGATAGAATTAACTTATTCTACAATGCATCTGAAGGACAGTTAGGTAAAGACCTAGGACAACTAATGGACGGTGTCGACTACGGTGGCGTTGAAGTTAAGAGTTTTGAATTTGGTCAAGACTTAGGTTGGGATAGTAAAGAATGGTACACTACGTCATGGGACTCATATGATGAAAACTTTGATGACGAAAGTTTTGTAACAACTGGTCCTACATTTAGATTCCAGTTATCTAAACCTTTACAAGAAGATACAATTTACAATGTATATGTTAATGCTACAAGAGTTGATGATATTAATTATGATGGTAGCACCAAAACTTATATTGCAGGTGACGGTTCAACAGTTCTTTCATTAGGTAATCCAAATGCAATTATGTTATCAATTACTTCAGACAGTACTGAGTATGTAGTTGAAAATGGAAACTACTATATTGATATACAAAATGTTGAAGAGTGGGAAGAGTTCTTTGCTACTTCTAATCCAACAATTACATTTAGAAAGTCTACAAGCGATGGTAGCTTCCTACCAGAAGGCATTGGCTTTGATAGTTTAATTGAAGGTGGTAACTTACAGTATGGTACTGCAACAGGACTTGATGCAAGTGATATTAACCTTGACGGTGACGGATTTGTTACACCAACAACATCAAAAGGTCCAGAAGAATTAGTTCCAGGACAGTTACATGATACACTAGACTTAAAAGTTTATGATAGATCTGCAGACGGCGGTAGTTTAATTAGCACAAGAAACTATACTGCAACTGATGGACAAGTAGACTTTGACTTAGATGTTTTACCACACAACATATTCAGTGCTATTGTTAAAGTTAACGGAAAAATATTACAATCTGAAGACGTTCCAGGATCTGATAGTTCAGTAGTTGGAACACCAGAGTACACTATAAACTTTACAGATAAGAAATTAACTCTAAGAGATGCACTAGTAGCAGGAGACAAAGTAAATGTATTGTCAATGGCAGGCAGTGGAGAAAGAATTTTAGACACAGATCACTTTATTGGTGACGGCACAACAAGAACATTTGTAACAAGTGTGATATGGGCAGACGATATACAAAGTTATATTAATGTAGACGGAGCAAATGCTCAAGTATCATTATTTAAAACAGATAGTTCCTATGGTGATAAAGCAGGACTAGTTGGACTAGACTTTGTTATTCCGCCAAACGATAATGCGTTTGTTTATTACTCATTGTTTGATACTAATGAAGAAACAATACAAAGATACAGTGAAGTAATTATTGATAGATTTATTGGAGATGGTAGTACAGTACAATTTGAATTGTCACCTGAGCCTGCTTCAAGGCTCCCACTAAGTCATAACATTATTGTTAAAGTTGATGATAAAATATTATTTCCAGGATATACACAACAATGGTACATTACTACAGCACGTGAATATGTATTAGATAGATCACAGTATCCGACAAGTAGCCTAAGTCCAGATGCAGTTGATGTATACATTAACGGTGTTAAAAAAGTATTACTAAAAGACTATCGTTGGAACTTTAATAACTCATCAGTTACTTTGTTTGATAACGTAGGTGAAACTGGTGATGACTTAGAAATTGTTATTACAGATTCAGCAGAATACGAATTTAGTAAAAATACATTAATTGGACTACCAACAGTAACAGGTACATTTGAACCAGGCGAAACTGTAGAAATAGGAACTGGAGACAGTACAGTTTATACAGCAACAGTAAAATCATTTACTACTGGTACAGGTAACTTAGTTGTAGTAGGTACTGTTCCAGGACTATCTCAAGCAGTTGACATTGACAATAGTATTCCGATTGTAGGCTTAACAAGTAATGCAACAGCATCATCGATTGTAAGTATAACACTTGTTGAAGCAGGCGATAGACTAGTATTAGATAGTATACCTGCAGATGGTACACAAGTTGACGTATATAAATTTAATAGACACGAACTACAAGATATACAAATGGAAACAAAAACTAACGTTTCACGTAGTATACTTACAGTTGGTACAGATGACTATTATGAATTTAATAGACTAACAAAAGGTTTAGTTAAACTACGTGCGCCAGCAGTAGATACCGCATACCTTTGGATAAGTTTAAACGGAATAATGTTAACTCCAAACGTTGACTACAAGTTAGTTAAAATGGATAATTACGTACAAATAGATAGACCCGTTAAACCAAATGATAAAATACAAGTAATTCATTTTGCGGCTGACAAAGCAAGTGAAAAGTTTGGATATAGAATGTTTAAAGACATGCTTAACAGAACGCACTATAAGAGACTAAACCAAGCAAACGTTTACTTCTTAGCAGAGCCGTTGAGTATATCAGACCAAGCAATTCAACTTACAGATGCAGAAGGTATTACACAGCCAAGTAAAGAACTAAACGTTCCAGGTGTATTATTTGTTAACGGAGAAAGAATTGAATACTTTGAAGTAGTTGGAAAAGAATTAAGACAACTACGTAGAGGTACATTAGGAACAGGACCTGCTGATACTTACCCTGCAGGAACAGAAATTATGGATCAAAGTAATTCTGAAACTATTCCTTATACAGACGAAATGGTAAGTTCAATAGCACTAGATGACGAAAGTACACAAATATTGCTAGATTGGATCCCTACTAAAGGGGTAGACGAGTTCGAAGTGTTTGTAGCAGGACGCAGACTACGTAAGAATTCAATCAGTATGTACCAAAATCAGGTAGTTGATGCTAATGGAATTGTAACAACAGAGCTTATTGCTAAAGATAGCCCAGAAGGCGACATTACTTTAGCACCAGAGTTTACATTAAATATTACAGATTCATCAGCAACAGTAACACTTGTAGACACTCCAGTAACAGGTACTAGGGTGGTTATAGTAAGAAAAATAGGAAAAACGTGGCAAACACCAGGGGAGCAGTTAAGATACGCAAATAATTCAATTGCTGAATTCATCCGCGAGGCAACAACTGACTTACCTAAATAAATACACTAGCAGGAAGATAAAATGACAGATACATTTAAAGATTTAAACGGAGTACTACTCCAAGGACATATCAAAATTAGTGATCCTGAGAGTGGCGAGATTCTTATTGATAAGCGTAATGCTATTCATTATGAGAACATGAGTTTGGCACTAGCGGAATCACTAGCCAACGCAGGACAAGGGCCTATATACAAAATGGCATTTGGTAACGGCGGTACAGCAGTTGATCCAACAGGAATTATTACTTACTTAACTCCAAACAGTACAGGTACAAATGCAAGTTTGTACAACCAAACGTTTGCTAAAGTAGTAGACGATCAAGCAGGAAACAATACAGATCCTGTAAGAAACAAAATAGAAACAAGACACGTTAGTGGTACAAACTACACAGACATACTTGTTAGTTGTTTACTAGACTATGGTGAACCAAGTGGACAAGATGCATTTGATACTACAACAAATACAGAAAACTTATATGTATTCGATGAGCTAGGACTAATAAGTGCTGGTGCAGGCGGTACAGACGGTAGACTTTTAACACACGTTATCTTCCATCCAGTACAGAAATCGTTGAATAGACTTATTCAAATTGACTACACTGTAAGGGTACAGAGTTTAACTGGCTTTACAGAGGTATAATAAATGGCATACGCAATTAAATATTCCGATTTTGTTAATAAAGGCAGTATTACTGTTGAAGACAACACTATTAACCAAGAGACATCACTTAAATTACCAGGTCGTAATACTACAGCGTATGGCTCTAGTATTGCAGAAAACTTCTTACACTTACTAGAGAACTTTGCTAATAGTTCAAATCCAGGTAGTCCAGTAGAAGGTCAACTATGGTATGACAATAGTCCAGGTGTTGATCAGTTAAAACTATGGGACGGTAGTGCTTGGGTAGCGGCCGGCGGCCTTAAAAAAGCAAATATTGCTCCAGATGCAGAAACATCAGTTATTGGTGACCTTTGGGTTGACACTGATAACCAACAATTATACCTATTTGCAGGTTCAGGTTGGCTATTAGTAGGTCCAGAGTTTGCAGAAGGACTAGCAACTGGATCTAGACCAGACAAAGTTGTAGCGATTGACAACAACGAATACGATGTTGTGTTCATAGAAGTTAAAGGTAGCCCGGTTGCTGTTATAGCAAGTGAAGCATTTAATCCAAAAGCTACTATAGTAGGTTTTGAAAGTGGTATAAAACCAGGTGTAAACTTATCGGCAGCCAATGTAGGCGGCGATGGTGTACCACAGTTTAATGGTATTTCAGAAAAAGCATTAGGTTTAACAGTACCAGGCGCAACAACAGCACAAGATGTATTAATTACAGCGGCTAATGTTATGCGTAAAGACGCTATTAACATTACTAACTTTGCAATCAACGTTAAAAACTCAGAAGGTATTAGTGTTGGCGAAGGTAGTTTAGTAAAAATGCAAATGGACGGTAATGCAGGTATTATTTCACATGCAGGACCAGGAGCAAACTTACAAATTAGAATGAATACAAGTTCTAATCAAGCAAATGCACCATTAGAGTCAATACTTACAGTTGATAGTACTAGAAAAGTTGGTATTAACAAGTCAGGACCTGAAGTTGCATTAGATGTAAGCGGTGTTATACAATCAGACAACCAAATACGTTCAACAAGTTTAAGTGAAAGTGCAACAATAAGCACAGGAAGTATTACTTCAACTGGCGGAATGGGCATTGCTAAGAATATTAATGTTGGTGGACAAGCAAAAGTAGCAGGTCCGTTAATAGTAGGTAGAGCTCCAGATAGTATTCCACTTACAAGTACAGACTTATCTGATATAGGTATTGATGATTTAAGAAATACTTACAATGTTGCGTTATTACCAGATGAAAATAACCTAAGAACTATAGGTACACCAAACAAAGTGTTTGCTAGTATGTATGCTACAGAATTTGTAGGTAGTTTAAAAGGTGAAGTACAAGGTTCTGTATCAGGCAGAGCTGGACAAGCAGATAGATTGTCATCACCAACAGTATTCCAAATGACAGGCGATGTTGTTGCAAACAATATTTCTTTTGATGGACAACAAGGTAGTGTAACATTTACTACAGCAGTTAGTAATAACTTTATTGCAAACAGACCTAGCGTAATAGGCGATGGTGCAAATGCTACTCCGGTTGCATCAGAAGAGAATGATGAATTTTTAGTTAACAAACCGTCGGGCGTATTTAAAATGCCTAGAGATAGAATACTAGCAGGAGTTAAAGCTATTGTACCAGTAGGTTCAATTATTCCTTATGCAGGTATTATTGATGATGTAAACATTCCTATTCCAGATGGTTGGTTAGTTTGTGACGGTACTAACTATTTGATTGCTGACAAAACTGCTTTACATGCAATAGTACAATGGTCATTCAAATCAAAATCACAAATTGAAACAGAAACAGGCGACTCAGATGCATATTTTGCAGTACCAGACTTACGTGGTAGACTACCAATGGGTAAAGATAACATGGGTAGAGGTAGTGCAAATGTTACAGACAATGCGGCGGCAGATACTTTAGGTGCTTCCAGTGGTACAGAAAAAGTAACACTAGGTGTTAGCAACTTACCAGAACACGAACATGATATGATAAATGATAGAGACGGTGGCGAAGGATCACAGTTTTATGCATTTAGTGATACATCATCTGTTGCTAACTTAGGCGCATCAGGTACAATAGAAAAGACAGACTTAGTTGGTACAGGAACAGGCGCATTATACGCAGGGTCAGGTGGTATTGATACACAAAGTACATTAGGGCAACCGATAGATGTTATGAATCCATTCTTAACACTCAACTACTTAATTTACGCAGGGGAATAATAGATGGCTTATAAACTAAACAAGACAGACGGAACGCTATTAACAGAACTAGTTGACGGCCAAATAGACACTACTAGTTCGGACATAACATTAATAGGACGTAACTACGTAGGGTTTGGTGAAGCGTTCAACGAAAACCTTATCAAGATACTAGAAAATTTTGCAAGTACAGCGGCACCAGCAACTCCTATTACAGGACAGTTATGGTACGATAAATCACAAGGTAGACTAAAAGTATATGATGGGACAGGTTTTAAATCAAATGGTCCTATAGTTAGTAACACACAACCACAAATGGTTGCAGGTGATATTTGGATAAACAATGCTACTAACCAAATGAAGTTCTTTGACGGTACAGGAGATCCTGTACTAGTTGGACCAATATATACAGATGCTCAAGGCAAGAGTGGATTTGAAGTTGATACAGTTAGAGATAAATCATCAGTTGACCATACACTAATTAAATTGTTTATTGGTGAAACTACAGTTGCTCTTATTAGTAACGATGAGTATACTCCAACACTTGCAGAACAATCAAGACTAAATTACACACAAGATATCAAACGTGGCTTTAATATTATTGATGCTGATAATTTTAGATTCTATGGTGTTGCTGATTCATCTAACTCACTAATTACAGACCAAATTGATCCTGACACACAATTAAGAATTAGAAAAACAGCAGGACAGTTCCTAGCATCAGATGCTAACAGTATTACAACTGGAACAATTTTTATTCAAAACTCCGGCGGTTTAACTATTGGACAATCAGGTGAAGCAAAGTTCCAAGCAACAGACGAACTTACAAGTATTGAGCTTACTGGTAAAGACGATAGATTTAGAATTAACTTATTAGGATCTACTGAATATGATGGATTTGTTTTAACTTCTAATAATAGAAGAGCTGGTATTAATATGGACTTAGGTCAGTTACCAACTGCTACATTAGATGTTAATGGTGATGCACTTATTAGAGGTAACTTAACTATTGAAGGTTCAAGTACAACTATTGAAACACAAAACTTAACAGTTGATGACTACAATATTGAACTAGGACATGCAGATACAGTAATAACACTTAATGCGGCTTTGGATGCTACTATTGCAGGACAACTTACAGTAGGTGAAACTGTTACACAATCAAGCACACTAGCAACAGGTACTTTTAAAACTATTAGTTCAGACTTACTTACACTTACATTAGAGCCAACTAACGGAACATTTAGTTCAGGCGCTGACACATTAACAGGCTCAGCAGTTGGTTTATTAAATCAAGAAAGCGGAGCAAATGCAGTAGTATCTAGCGTAGTACAACGTAGTGACTCAACAGCAAATAATGCTGGTGTTATAATTAAAGGTGCTCCAAGTAATACAAATGCAAACGACAAATACCTTAAATGGCAAAATGATGGAACTGAAGGTGACAACTGGCAAGTTAGTGATCATTTAAATCTTTATGATGGCAAAGCATACAAAATTAATAATGTTGTTATAGCACAAGAAAATGTTGGCGGAACATATCACGAATTAGGATCTGCTATTGAAGTAGCGTCAGGCTTGCGTGAAGTTGGTCAAATGGACAGAGTGCGTATACAGTCTTCTATGGAGATACGTGATAGCGGTGGTACTCCAATTATAGATACAACAGCTGGTCTTCAAATCAATAGTGGCGGAACAGTTGTGTTTAACAATGTAAAAATTACAGGTGTTGCTACTACTAACTATGCTACAGGTGCAACAACTGATGTTGCAAACAAAGACTATGTAGATACACAAATGGAAAGTGATACTGTAGCACTAATAATAGATGTTACAGATATGCCACAAACAGGTTTTTCAAGTTTAGATGAACAAGTTATTGACAGTATAAACTTTTTACATCCAGCGTCAGAAAAACGTATTAATACATATGCAAGAGTAATTACTACTTCGTTAAGAGGAGCAGTTAGTAACATTGCTATTGGGTCAAGTATTAGTACAACAAAGATTGGTGTAGATTTTTCAGACTTAAATGTTATTGAACCGTATGGTGTTGCACCAACAGCGGCAGGTCCAGCAAACCAGCAACTAATACAAGACATTGGATTTACAGGAACAACAACAGGTGATGTTACGTTAAAGGCAGATGACGGCGCAACACCTACAGCAAATACAACTCGAGTTAAAAGATTCTTTAAAGTAGAGGATGTAGGCGGAACAAAGACATGGGTAACTTCTGCTACGGGTCCAAACGGTGAAACTCCGTAAGAACATTAACAGGGAAATACGATAAATACTATTATCGTAATAGGGGATATTAACGAATGGCTTATACAATATTTAATACTCGTAACAACAGTGTAGCAGTAGTTGAAGATGGAACAATCGACAACACAACTGACCTAAAACTAATAGGTAAAAACTATGCAGGTTACGGCGAAATACAAAATGAAAATTTTGTTTACTTACTAGAAAACTTTGCAGGTGCTAATCAACCACCGAGACCAATAGCAGGACAGTTATGGTTTAATACTACTTCTAAAAAAATAGAAGTGTATGATGGTAATAGTGAAAGCGTTTTTGTTCCCCTTGGAAACGTTCACATTGGTTCTAAGCCAAGTGGTTCAGCAATTACTTCAGCAAATGTTAACAAAGGTGACTTATGGTGGGACGATGTAACAAGTCAACTATATGCACATAATGGTGCGGCATCAGGTGATCCTTTTGTATTAGTTGGACCAAAAGGTAACCAAACTATTAAAACAACGATTGACGATGATGAAGTTTATGATAACTTATTTGCAGGTCAAGCAGACGACACACCGTATAAGCACAAAATTTTAAAAGGTTTTGTAGATGACGTTGTTATCTTTACAGTAAGTAATGACGAATTTACATTAGATGATTCAAATCCAATTAGCGGATTTGATAGAATCAAAAAAGGTATTACACTACTTAATACAGAAAATTCAACTAACGGAGTTACAACAGGTAACTATCAATTACACGGTACTGTTTCAAACGCATTACAATTAGGCGGAACACTAGCGGCAGAGTTTGTACAACGTTCAAATCCAACGTTTGTTACACAAGTTGATATTGCTGATAATGATGGTTTATTAATTGGACCAAACGACGAATTACTAGTTAAAATATCCGGCGGCGAAACAATACTTGAGTCAACTATTACAAATGCCGATATGTCATTTAAAGTTAAAGACGCAGGTGGCTCAACAGTTATTCCGTTAAAACTTTCAGCAACTGGTCCAATACCAAATGCAGATAACACAATGGATATTGGTTCTACAACTAAGCGTTGGAACGAAGTACATGCTGTAAACTTTAGAGGTATAGCAGACGAAGCAAATACTGTATTAAGTGACGGAACATACAAAATTGCTACTAAAGGAAACACATTTGACTCTCTTGTAACAAGAGATAGTGTAGGTGATATCTTTGGTACTAGTTTCCGCGGAACGCACTTATACAACAGCACAGACGCTACAGCGGCGCTTACAGGTAGAGTTACTAAAGCAGATGGTGTACAAGTAGACGGCGGAGCAACTTTTATTGGTGCGGCAACTACTGCTACAGCAAATACACTAGTTGCTAGAGATAATTCAGGTAATATTACTGCAACACAGTTTAGTGGACTAGCATCAAGAGCGGCAACACTACAAGTTGCTACAGGTGCAAGTGCATATGAATATAGAGTTGGTCATGTTGCAGACGGAGCAGGACAACCGGATACAGTTGCAGTTAGAGACAGCAACGGAAAACTATATGCTACAGAATTTATAGGCGCATTAAACGGTGCGGCCGCAACAGCAAATAAATGGACTACTGCAAGAATAATAACAGTAGACGGTGATTTATCAGGACAAGTTACAATAGATGGATCGCAAGATGTTACTTTAACACTAACATCTGGGCAAAATAGTGTTGCTTTAGGAACAGATACTACAGGTAACTATGTACAAAATATATCAACATACAACAATGATCCTTATCTTAATGTTTATGTAAACAATGTATTAGATGGTGCAGGAGCAGAAAGTGCAGTACTACAATTAGGACTTGATGCTAGTACAGCTAAAAGTTCAAATACATTAGTTGCAAGAGATGCATCTAACGCTATTGCTGTAGGACCTATTAGTTCAGATGATATTACTGCTACTACTATAGACGGTAGTATAATAACAGCAAGTACTAGACTTGTAGGACATGTAAACGAATCAGGAACAGCAAACGATGGTTGGTTTGATAACTTAACTGTTGGAACACTTAACGCTACTAACATTAACTTTAACAATGTTGTAACTGCTATTGCAAATGGTGGTACAGGCGCAACAACTGCTCCTAATGCTAGAACTAATTTAGATGTTTATAGTAAAAGCGAAGTTGATACTACAGTATCTAATATTAATAATGCAATTAGCGGAGTTAGTACTACATCAATATCAAATGGTAATAGTAGTGTAACAGTAGCAAATGACGGCGATACAACATTTACGCATAATAGTACAACAATTGGTAAAGTTAAATCTACAGGTATTGATTTAGAACCAGGATTTAAATTTATAGGTACAGCAACAGAAGCAGACTTTGCTGACTTGGCTGAGAAATATACAACAAATGAAGAATTAGCACCAGGCACAGTAGTATGTGTTAGCACAGATGAAGATAGCGAACTTAAAGCATGTGGACCAAATGATTTTCCAGTAGGAATTATATCTACTGATCCAGCTTACTTAATGAACGCAAATGCAGAAGGACAAGCAATAGCACTTAAAGGTCGTGTTCCAACTCGTGTACTAGGAGCAGTTAATAAAGGTGATATACTTTATGCAAGTTACGATGGTGTACTAATTAAAGAAGGCGCACAAAAAGTTGCTATAGCACTTACTACAAGTACTATTGAAGAAGAAAAAGTAGTTGAGTGTATGATAATTCTTTAAGAATAATCCACTCAATAAAAAAGGAGCGTTAATGCTCCTTTTTTTGTGACTAAAATTTATTTAATTATTAGTGTAAGTCTTCCCAAGCTGAGCCTGTGTATACTTGTAATTTTGTATCTGTAGTGTTAAACACAACCATACCAGCTGCCGCTGTTAGCGCATTACGTTGTGTAGTTGTCATACTAGCAAATTTAACAGCAGTACCAAAGTCTGCAACATCTTCTACAATCTTAGTTTTAATTGTATAGTTTGAAATGTCTTGTAGCTCATTTGCATCAGTTACTGAACCTGAATATTCAGTTACAAAGAAACCACTATTTGTTTCATTTAATTCTGTTCTGTGAATTGCAGTAATTGCACGTTCACCAAATGCTTGTAATTTTCCTGTAACGGTCATATCGTAATTTAATAGAACGTTATTGTCAATTACTAATTCTGTTGTGTAATCATTTGAGTCTGAACATATAGTGTTAACAGCAAGTTTTGTAGGGTTACTAGCACTGTATGCACCAATGAAATTATCGTTAATAACAACACCAGTTATACCACCTACGCTTATAGCATTGTCAACTGTTAAGTCACTGCTCATAACTACTGCTGGAGTAATTGTAATAGCACTTGAATCTGTACTATCAATTAAACTAGTAAACACGTTACCAGTTACTTCGCCTGCTACGTTACCAGTTACGTTACCAGTTAAATCACCAGTTACGTTACCTGTATGTACACCTGCACTATTACCAGTTAAATCACCAGTTACGTTACCAGTTACGTTACCTGTAACATCGCCAGTTACTGCGCCAGTATGTGTACCTGCACTGTCACCAGTTAAGTCACCTGTAACATTGCCTGTTAGTGTTCCTGAAAGTGTTGTTGCTGTAACTGCATCAACTGATAAGTTTGCATCTGCTGGACCTGTATTTGATGCTAGTACTGTACTACCACCTGATCCTTTTATAGCACCTGTAACATCACCAGTTAAGTCACCTACTACGTTACCAGTTACGTTACCTACAACATCGCCAGTAACATCACCTGTTACATTACCTACAACAGCACCAGTGTGTGTACCTGCTGTGTCACCAGTAACATCACCTGTTACATTACCTACAACAGCACCAGTGTGTGTACCTGCTGTGTCGCCAGTAACATCACCTGTTAAGTCACCTGTAAGTGTATTACTACTTTTGTCTACCATTACAGTGGAATTATCTGCAATAACGTCTGCGTTAATTGCTACTGCGTCTATTTGTCCGTCGACAGCTAACCCAGTGAAGTAACCATTGTTCCAACGTGCATTCGTTGCACCGATATCGTATGTAGAATCTGCGTTCGGAGTTAATGAACTTGTTATCTTTGCACCAAAGTCTACTGTATCTGTACTAGCATCGTCACCAATGGTTACATTGCCAGTAGCATTAATAGTACCAGCAATATTAATATTACCTGTACCAATTATGTCTTTGCCGTTAAGGTCTAAATTTTGTTGTAAGTCTAAAGTTGAATTAATTGTATCAGCTACAATGTATTCACCTATGCTTGCAATAGCTGAACCAGCCAAAGGCAAACCGCCTGCTGTTGCTCCGTCACCTATGTATAATTTGTCAGTATCTGTTACATATACTAACTCGCCATTTGCGAATACTACACCGCCACCTGCGGTACGTTCAGCATCTGTGCCACGTCTGATCTGTAATGCCATTCTAGTTAACTCCTGATAACATATTTATTTGTTATTAGTATTTATCCATCTGAACTATCTTCTTAACTTTAAAAATTTTCTAGTTCTTTTGGTAATATCTGCTTTAACCTTGTCCGTATCTAGTCTAAAGTCAACATTCTTTATAACGTTTTGATACTGTTCAAATAGGTCGTCTAAGGATTTTTCTAGATCTTTTACAGGCTTTTTATCTGTATTGATATCAATGTCCCATATTTTACCGTCAGTAAATTCTACTCTGACAGAGTTAAGGTATTCAAGTGGTACTACATCAATGTGTACATCCTTGAATACCTCTGGCCAATGATCTATTACTTCTTTTGGAAGTTGTTTTTTACGAGGTTTCTTTTGCACTAGACTTGGATTTCTTCTTAGTAGGCACCAATTCCTCTGCTTGTTCTCGTAGTACTTTTGCTTCTTTAAATAATGAGTCTGCTTGTGAACGATATTGTGCGGCTAAATCTTCGTCGCTTAATGTATCATTAACAGGTGCTGTTGCTTCGGGTGCTTTAACAGGTGCTTGTGCTGTTGCATCTGCGTTTGGAGCGCCTTTAACTTCTCCGGCTAAGTCTGCTACTGTAATACCTTTTTGTTCAGCAATAATTTTATTTAATTCTGCAAGGTTAATAGTTGTACTATTATCAGGTGTCATTTCAATATCTTCTGATAATACTTTAGTTAGTTTGCCCATTGCATGGAAACCTACTAACATGTTCTTACCGTCTGGTAATTGTGTTCTGTGCATTGCATCAGCAAGTTCATTTGCTTCTTGTCCTGCACCTGATTCAATTAAAGTCATTAAAGCATCATGATCTGGTGAATCTAAATTTTCACTCATTACTACAAGTGAAAACTGATGGTCTCCAGGTATTGTGCGATATGCTACTGCACATCTTTTTTGATTTTTTACAACGCGGCCTATATGTTTAAGTGCCATAGTTATTCTCCTTTAGGTTCTTCCTGCGGTTTTGATTCGCTTACGGCGCCTAAGAAAGATTCTAGTTTGTTATATGTTTGACCTACAATAGCCATTTCATTTGCTTTAAAAGCGCCTCTTGAACTTGCTACATCAATAATTTGTTTAATTGCTGTTAGGTCTTGGACAGTTAATTCTGCCGCTGGTGGAGCCACAGGTGCTTCAGTTGTTGCTGGTGCTTCTGCAGTCTCATTTGGTTTTGTGTCATTCGCCATTTTACGTTCTCCTATATTTTTATTTAGTACGTAGTTAATTATTTGTATTTCAGAAGTGGACAAGCCAACATGAAATAACTTGCTTCTTTCGGGTCTTCAAATCCTACCTTAATAAAGTTATCAGTTTTACCATTACTACTTGATACTCCGACTGATTTTCCTAAAAAGTATCTACCTTTTAAATGTCTCAGTACCCATTTATTTAACGATTCCTCGATGTTGTAGGTGTAAGGAATGGTTATATATTCGAATTGTGGAGATACGCAATGCGCTCTCCTTAATCCAAAAAAGTTTAAAGCGTTTGGTTGTTTAAGTTTATGCACTCATTTCCTCGTAGTGTAAAGTTGTACCAAACGGTGCTTCGGTCTTTTTATCATGATGTGAATGTAATAAAAATAATGTATCACAATAATCTGCATCACCCCATGAGTCCCATGTATATCCATCTGTAAACATAATGAACTTTTTAGGAACAATATCTCTGTCTTTCATGTACTGCCAGTTAACGTCAAAGTCAGTGCCGCCACCGCCCATAACTTCGTAGTCACGTAAGTCTTCTCCACCATCAGCAGTAAATTCTTGTTCGTTATATACCTTTGTATCAAAGCACCATACAGTAATTTTGTAATCTGCATACTGATCCATAATGCCTTGTACTTCACTTAAAAAGTCTGTTGCTTGTGAATTACCAATTGATCCTGACATGTCAATACTAACACATAGTTCAATTGAATCGTCAAAGTTTTGTCCTGGAAGTACTGCACTAGTATGCCAGCCTTTACGTGAAGGTTTCATAAATGTAAAGTCATTTTTTACAGTAGATTGAATCTGCTGTGAAATAATTTCACGCCAGTTCATTTTAGGCTCTGTAAGTTCTTTAATCATACGTTGCACTTCGCCTGGTGTATTACCTGCACCTGCCGCTTGTGCCGCTTGCATCATGCCTTCTTTAATTTCGTCTTTAATTTGTTTTGCTTCTGCTTTAGTCATCTTAGGCTTTTTCTTAGATGTACCGTTGCCGTTTGAATCTTTACCTTCGCCGTTGTCGCCCGGTTGATCACCACCTTCTGCTTCAAGGTGCTCGTCTAGTAACTCACCTAATTGTTCTAAGTAGTCTTTTCCGTTCTGTTTTGCAGTTTCGTATATGTCATCATATACTTGCTCACCGCTCCAACCTTCATATTTAAAGTCTTGATAGCAGTCTACTAGTTTAGGCTTTTCACCAATACGATCACGTACTAGTAAGTTATTAACTAGATAGTCAACAGCAATATTCCAAATCAAAGGCTGTCGATCTTCTCTACGATCCATGTGTCCAAAAACACAATGTAAAATTTCATGTGCAATAACAAATTCAATTTCTTTGTTTGACATTGCATTAAAGAACTGAGTGTTGTAATAAAGGTTGCGTCCGTCTACAGCGGCAGTAGGTAACCAATCATCTGCGGCTAAAATGCGTAAACGTGTTGCCATGTTGCCAAAGAATGGATGACGCAACAACAAACCTACACGAGCAATAATAATGCGGTCATATACTTCTACTCGCATTTCTTCTAGTGCTTCTGGTGTTATATTAAGGTCTGGTTCCCAAAGTTTAGTTCCTGCAACGCTCATGTTCTTATGCCCTTTTGTTTGTTACTATACTTATTAGTATACACTCTTTACACTAAAAGTCAATATAAAATGGACGTTTTTTAATGAGAACGTCCAAAACTCTACACACCATATTAAGACTGTTGTGCGGCCTTAATATACTTTCCAAAACGATCGTGGAATTCATCAAAGCATTCCACTTCATCTGGATCAATGGGCAAAGCGTACTGAGTGAGTGCTACTTTAACACCCATGACAACCAATTCAGTTTCAAAATTGTCCATTGCAAAGCGTAAAAAGTTATTCACTTTTTCATCAAACTTCTTATCATTTGCATCTGACGCTTCTTTAAGTTCGTAGCAAAGTGATACAGTCAGGGAATACATTGCACTGATTTCTGTCTGTTTCAACTCTTTAACCTTACCTGACAAAATGTCAGTTGGGTTAGGCATAGATGCCGCTACTTTACGGTGTGCCATAAACTTAATGGCTAACCCTTCGCCGACTGTACCTGATGTAAGATCAGTTGTAGTTTCGACGTCGAGTTCGTCTTCTAATAGTTCACTTACAAATGTCCAACTACGTGGAGTTGCAAATGAACGACTTGGTGACTTTGGATCAAAGTCGTATAAATCTTTCTTACTAAACTGTAAAAAACCTACTACATCGTTATGTATCTTTTTATCTACAGCCCAATCAAACCAATCTGCAAAGTTAACCTCTAACTCTAAGTGGATGAAACGGTTTGCTAACGGAGCAGGCATTCTGTATGTAACACCTTTGTCAGCTTCACGGTTACCAGCCGCAACAATTAGTACATTGTCTGGTAGTTTGTATGCTCCAACCTTACGGTTAAGAATAAGTTGATAAGCCGCCGCTTGTACAGCAGGTGCCGCAGAGTTCATTTCATCTAAGAACAATACAATGTTGTCGTATTGTGCCGCAAATTCTTCACTTGGAAGTTCTACAGGCGGTGCCCATTTCATTGTGTTATCGTTAGCGGCATAATAAGGCATGCCTTTAATATCTGTTGGATCCCATAAAGACAAACGAATGTCAATCAAGTGTGAATTGGGTAAACTGTTAGCCACTTGTTCGACTATTTCAGATTTACCAATACCTGGAGGTCCCCAAAGAAAGATTGGACGCTTCTTTTTAAGAGCGTGTTTAATTGATTTTTTAGCCTTATTAGGGCTTACGGTGCGTAGTGCTACATTTTCCATATTATATTCCTCTTGTGTTGTCATCAGTGCTAAGTTAATTTCTAACTATACATATAGTATACACTCTACAGAATAAAAGTCAACCACTAAGTTGCCAAAATGTTAAATTATTTTTCGTGTCGGTTCATTGCTTTAGTAAGACCGTATTTACGTAGGTCTCCACTAAACAAATGTAGTTCCATTGCTTTCTTTTCGCCTGTTACTACAATCGAATTATGGGTAAGATAGTAAGGACAGTCAATAAACTTGTCTAAGAAGATAATGACTTGTGTTGTAAGGGGCATATCTTTTGGATACGGCACATCGTATGTCGCAAGATCTATTTCGGTTAAGACATCAAAACCTAATTCAGTGAGACATAGTCCGCCTGCTTGTCTAGGGTTCTTCCACCATAAGGGCATAAATTCTTTAACTGATATATCGTTTGATGTTTTGCCTAGTTGATTGAGGAAGATTTTGGTATAAGTCTCTTTCCAGTTCATATCTCTGTTTCTAATTCACCTGTTGATAACTTATATACCGCAAATTCGTCTGTATTAAACATGTCGTTTAACTTCTTTGCTAAGTTATGAGCGTGTCCGGGGTTAGAAAAAGATACCTTCTTATACTTAGGTCCTGGATAGTTTGTGATAGAGTTTAAACTCTTTAGGTTGAAAGGTTTGTTGTTGTAGAACACTGCCCAGATAGCATCTGCATCTAGAACTTGTTCAGCTCTATATGTTTTCTTATCTATGTGTTCTAGCAATACGGTTGGTTTAGGCCTACTCATATGCGTATACTCCTTAAAATTATATACGCATATATTTATCTCTTTTTACAGTTAAGTATGTAGTTTACTTCCAGTCAGTTCCGCCGTCTAACCTTACTTCAATGTCACTTCCGCCGCCACTATTTTCCTTAACGTATCTTTCTAAGTCGCCTTCTAGTCTTGCCATTACTATACCTAACGTGTATGCAAGGTTCTTGGCTTGTGCTATAGGAAGTTTAACTTCTCTAGAATTTGATAAATCTGCAGACTTAGTTTGCTGTAGAAACATCTGTATTGAAGAAGTGTTTAACGGCTCACTTGACATTTGCTTTACTCAACGCTGACTTCATTTCAAGATCTGTTTTAAACGGTCCTTCAAATTCGTAACGTTCTACAGTAAGTAGTTTAGGACAAAAGCTCTTTACCCAACCTTTGTCAAAGTGTATAATGTAATATCCTGCACAATACAAGCTCTTACTCTTATTACTTTTAGTAAACAATGGTAGTTTACGCTGTACATCTAGCATAGGATTGTAAGGATGTGTGCTTGTTGGAAAGTTATAAACTTCTTTTTCCGGCTTCTCTTCTGGCTCTTCTAGTACTTCGCTAATCAGTACACCGTCGCCGAACGTACTCTTTAGTGCCTTTTTACTGTCAAAATAAGCAGTTCCTGTAGGGCCACTAAACATATACTTGTCTTCACTAATACTTAAAGTTCCAACACGTACACCTTCTTCTTCAAGAATCCAAAATTTGTCTTTAAGAATAGTTTTTGTTTTTATCATTGTGGATACCTCGCTTGTAATGGTTCTGCAAAGGTTGCCGCCTGATCTGCAATACGTTGCATATCCCACTTAGCACAAAACTTCATAAGTCTCATGCCTACTTGTGCTACTTCTTTAGGCTTAGCATTCTCTGCAATAGTATTATTAATTATCTCTCTAATGTCTGCAGGTTGTGCAGTCAAATCACATAGTGTAACATTACGTGTATAGTCATCTAGTACACGATGCTCTACACCTTCATGATCAACCCAACGTTGTAGCATCATGTTATTCCAGTTGTAGCCTTTACTGTCTTTATCAGCATATGCTTCAATAAGGCCTACTTTGTTCTTAGTGCCTTTCTTACGTACACCTGGATATGCACTAAACACATTATCACTAGTGTCGCCACGCATACACTTTTCAAACAACATAAAGTCAGGGTCAGGTGCAGGCTTTTCTAGTTTAGTCTTCTTGTCAATAACACGATCACCTTTCTTGTCAAAGTAACCTTCGTGTGTAATTGTAACGTCTTGTATACCATTGTACTGTTTTACATTAGGTGCAATAAGTTGTGCAAAGTCACCGTCGGTACTAATAATAATATGTGTATCATTAGGATGTGCTTGTACCCAACCTGCAATAAGATCATCAGCTTCTAGTTGCGGATGACGCATAACAGTACAGTTAGTCTTTTCTGTAACAAAGTTCTTAAACTCATCGAAGATCTCCCAAAAGACTTTATCTTCTTCTGACTCAGTTACAGTCATCTTATCACGTGCAACTTGTCTGTTACGCTTGTAAGGTTCGTAAAAGTCTTTGCGCCAGCTACGTCCTTCTAAACAGAACACTACATGATCAGCATTAAAGTCTGCCCATGCTTTCTTAACACCACTTAGTGTAATGTGTAATGCCATACCTACTTTAGTATCAATATCGCCACGTACAACGTGTCGAGCTCTAAAGAACGTGTTTGCTGTGTCTACTAATATATGAGTTGCCATATTATGAACACCCCGATACGCATATTGAGAACAAGTCGCCATTCTGTATCAATGCAACTAATAGTGTAATGCCTATAATTTCTAACATAGTTTTGCCTTTGTATAATTTATAGTACTATTGTAACACCAGATCTGGCTGTTGTCAAGCATTAAGATACTTCACTCTTACCTTTATCGATAGGTACTACGTTAATGTAGCCCATATCTCTATCTGGGTCTTGACCATCTTCTTGAAGCATTTGCGTTACAATAGTTTTAAACCACTGATCAACAATCTCTTCATTTGATTCACCTTGATAACCTGCGTCAAGTAATTGTTCAATAAACTCATTATTCCAATCGAGCTCAAAGAACCCGTTTCGAATGTTATCTTCATTTACTTGTGTATCTAATACTGCTACCCAAGGTTTACCTGCTTTAGTAGCAACTACCTTTTCGTTTTCTAATGCTGAACGTCTAACTTCTTCTGATGTTGGCTCTTTTACTTCTTCAGTTGTATCTGAGCCGGTTTGCATTTTTACTAGTTTATTCCACCATCCCATAATTTACCATCCTGCTTTTCTAATGCGATCTTCACTAATAGGAGCCTTCATAGCCCGTTCATGTTGTGCATTTTTATATTGTTTTTCTTTCACTTGATCAAGTGCCCCATGCATTTCCGAATAAGGATATGTGGAGTCTAGGGGTAAATCTCCATCCTCTTTCCATACACGCCTCCGCCACGTCTTTAACGTTGAGGGAATATTCTTCACTGCGTCCGCCCAACGGCATAAGATATACCGGACATTCCACCCCGGCACTTCTATAAGCGTCCACAGCTTTTGTAACTTCGTCAAAGTCGTTATCAGTAGCCACAACAAACTTAAGATAAAGTTCACTGCCGTCAACACGAGTATACTCGCGAGCAACATCAGGCTTAATAGCAGTCTCCCAAGGTTCTCCTGAGACACTAAGTTTTGGGGAACAACTCCAAGTGACTTCAAGTCTATCGCTATCATTGAGATAGTTGTAGAGATCGTCGTGTAAATGTTGTGTAGTGTTTGTTTCAAATGTAACATTTTTTAAATCCTGCATACGTGGATGCTCAAATAGTTCTACGTACAATCGTTGCCACGCCAACAAAGGTTCGCCGCCTGTCATAATCAAGTGTATATCTTGACCATTGTCCATTGTCCACTTACCTTCTGGAGTAAGCGATAGCAAGTGTTCAACTACTTCGTCTACAGATGCTTGTTTATTAAAGTGTTTAAACTCTGGGTAAATGCTTGCATATGTATCACACCCTGTATGTATGATAGGCAAGTCATTAAACTCAGCAGTAGTTTTGTGTACATCACTAGCAATTAAGTCTGCAACTTCTTTATTGTGAACAATGCCTGCTTTTTGTTTTTCGTCACGCATTGGCTCATTATCTAAACCAAAGTTCATACAGCGGAAGTTACAACCGAAAGTACGCAGGAATACACTAGGTACTCCTACAAATTTACCTTCGCCTTGTACGCTATAAAATGCTTCTGAATATCTAAGTTTCATTTGTGGCTTTCTTTTAACAGCAGTAAACTCAGGCATTCCTAATTGATATGCTGGAGCTTCTATCATATTATGATCCTGCCGCAAATTGTTGTTGTAACTTAACGTTGTCAATAAACTCTTTCTTAGTTGCAGGGTCATCTTTAAATGCACCACGCAATACAGTTGTTTGAGTTAATGAACTATGGGCTCTAATACCTCTGTTTTCACAACAACCATGTGTTGCTTGTACATATACACCTACGTGTTCACTACCTGTTTGTTCTTGTATTGCATTAGCAATCATAACATTTAGTTCTTCTTGTAGTGTACCTCTTGTAGCACACCATTGTGCAATACGTGTATACTTACTTAGTCCTAGTAATTTAGGTCCTGCAATAATACCAATATACGCTACACCTTTTACTGTTTGGTGATGATGTGAACACAAACTTGTAAGTTCACTACGTACAACTAGCATACCTTCATAACCACCTTCAATGTAGTTAGGGAAAGCACTTGGGTTAGGCATTGGATCATAACGTCCTGCCATAATCTCATTGATGTACATTTTAGCCATACGTCTTGCAGTATCCATACTGTTAGGATCTGTTTTCGTATCAATTAGTAACTTTTGCAACACTTCTTCAAAAGCAGGAACTGCTTCGTCAATTAGTTGTTGTTTGTCACCTTCTTCAATGTATTCAGCAATGTTATCATTTGCCCAATACCTTACGCCAGCTTCTTCTAGCTTTGCTTGGATTTCTTTACTTTTACTCATTTATTTCTCCGATGTTTAGGCAGTGGATTGCCGATTTAGTAATACAATGCACAATATAATTAATATTATACATTGTATTTAGGTTCTTGTCAAGTATTTTCTACTCAAAGTGTGTAGTTATCATGTCTAGTCTATCACTAGCAGTAGCCATGGCATCTAATTCTTTTTGTATCGTTTCGATAATATCAGAATGTTCACCAATACCTACAACTTTTTCCATGTAAACTTCAATGTTTGTTTTATGCAACAGGATTTCAGCTTCTGCATGAGCTTTAACTGCCGCTATCATTTGTTGTTTCAAGTTCATAGTTCCTTCCTATAGTTTCCTTTGCCCGGTATTACGTTGCGGACGCCACCGACTGGGTCCGGACAGTCCCCATCTCGACGAAATATTAGATGAACATGTGGGTACATAACAGTTTGACCTGCACTTTTTCCTATGTTCAATCCTATATTAAATCCTGTTATTGTAGTCTTATCGCTTACTACGTTATCATTGCCCATTGAGATAGCAAACTTAAAACATTTAGTTATTGTTTCTTGATCGCTTACTTTAGGTACTATTAACATATGTCCTTCCGTTACTGGAAAGCCGTCGTTGAAGACTACAAATTCCTTTGTATTTATTTCCACATCTGTCCAAGGCGCTCGTCCTGACTCCTGTGCCTTTTCTAAGGTATCAATATTCACCTACATTCTCCCAAGGGTAAACTAACCAAACATCTTCTTCTGCTTTGTTTACTTCGTGTACGCTATAGTCTACGTGACCGTTAAAGTCACTTGATAAGTTATCTGTAATAGTAGCAAAGCGAACATTGTTATGCCATACTGTTTTCCAACTATCTTCGCCGGGTAAACAACTTGCTTGCCAGTCTTGCTTGATCCAGTCAAATGTAGCACCAGTATCATTAATATCATCTACAATAAGAATATTCTTACGTTTACCTACGTCCCAACGGCTTTTAAATAAATCTCGTTGTTCTTCGTCTACGATACCAAATGCATCGTCTGCCATCCAACAATTACTTTCTTGCTCGCTACCGTCACGTAAACTTACTTTCAGTGCTTCGCCACGTACACCTAACATATTGCTTAGTATAGTAGCAGGCACATTACCACCACGGGTAATACCTACAATATAATCAGGACACCATTTGTCCTTATACATTTGTAGTGTAATATTTAAACAAGCATTTTCTACGTCTTGCCAACTGTAATAGTGTTTCTTAATCATTATATCCTCTTACTCAACTAACATTTTCAAAAGTCCGCTTGCTAGTATCATAAACAAAGCGGCATTCAACATAATTAATGCTCTGTCATTCCAAAGCAATCCAACCCATAGCCAACCTGCTGTTCCTACAGTACTGAAGGCTAAATCATACATAGCAAGATCTCCACCAGCCGCTCTACATGCAACTGCTATCAATACAAAAAAACTACTGACCCATTTAACATACCAACTAAGATCAAACTTAGGTGTTTGCTTTGGAACAAGGTTTTGTGCTTCTACAATCTCTTGTACTTGTTCTTCAACAACATCTTTAATTGTATTTTTAACTGTCATACAGTGTACCTTTGATCCTTCTTAAAATAGAGTCTTTAAGTCTTGCTTGTTTAAATCGTTTATATCTTTTTGCTAACGGCACCCAACTTTCCCATGATGCTCCTGATGAAAGTGTAAGAGCAATGTCGTACAGCTCAGGAGTTAGGTCAAACCTTTGTAATTGTATAGCCTTGTTAGTATTAAAACTTACATATGCTAGTGCTTCATCTTCTTCAACTGTAAAGTTTTTAGCACCAGGATAGAAGTTATATTCTAAATTAATGGGTCTAAACCAGTCACTTATGTTGAACCTTCCTGGCACAATACTACCTGATAATGTGTGCGGTGCCTTGTCCATATAAGGAGATGTTAGTGTTAAGTCTACATTGTCGTCTTCTGCAAAGAATATCCACTGTAAGTTATATTTTAATGTTTGATGATCTTTAAGACAACTATCTCTTGTTTGATAAACAGGTATAACAGACTCTACTTTTGCAAAACTATTATTCTGCACAATAGGCACATTAGTTCGCATAGGGTTAGTTAGTACTACAGTATTTTTTGCAAAGTCGCTAAATGCAGGACAATAAAAGAAATCACTTTGTTTGTCTTGTATTTTTAAGTGTAGTTGACTTTTGCGATCCCATAAGGTTTGTGGCTCTGGATATATTACACTCCAGTCACGGTCCTCTGCTTGTGCAATAGGAGCATAGTATATCTTACTCATCCTGAAGATACCTTTTATGACTTATCCAGTTGCCTTTCACTCTGAATCCCCAATCTGTTGCTTTCTTGCCCATAAAGAACAAACTCCAGCAAGGTATTTCGTTACCGTCTGCATCTTTTGCAAGTTCTAAATAGTGTAAATCTTCTGATCTACGATATCGGAAATGACCAGGGCCTCGCCAAAAGCGTCCTTTAGGAGTATTTTCATAGTAGCCACCTTTTAAAATTAGTGTTGCATAATTCCAAGGATGATCATGTAATGTTTCTTCGTCACTTTTTAAAACTTTGTGTAGTGTGACATTGAAAGGAAAGTTCTTTCTGTCCTTTAGAAACAAGTAATAACGTACAAGATACGGTTCACTTGTATTCCTATCTTTAATTACACGTTTACGATTTTTTAAAAAATCAAACATTATGCTGAATCTTTCAATGTTTCAAAGGTTTCAATCTTTGCTAGTTCACGTTCGTATGCTTCTGCGGCACGTTTTAAGCCTGCATACTTTTCTTCTTTATCAAGATCTCTGCTTACAACTCCTAGTACACGTTGCATGTCTTTAATAGACTGCATAACGTCTACACCGCCTACTGTTAAATCACCTTCGATACTAACATCACCATTGGAAGTATAAATTGATGAAGGACTAGTAGTAAAACTATCATCCCACGAAGTTGTGTTTATAGTAATGTTATTATTCGAAGTAATGTAATCATCATCTAAACTAAGAGTAAATGTTCCGTCATCATTCATTTGCAATCGCCTTATAAAGTTCACTACCACTAAAGAATTCTTTGTTTAATTTAGTAACTTGTTTGTTTATACTTGGAAGAAAATCTTCATAGTTTTCCATGTATTCTACAATCTGTGTAACAACTTTATCTTTGCTGTGTAAGTATGCGTCATAGTCTTCAGTCCATTTACTGTCATACTTAAATTCAGGTAATGCCATTTCACTGTAGCTGAGCCTGTCTGGCACCATAGGAATAGCGTCAACTAGTGCGCCTTCGTACCAACTAATACCTAGTGTTTCTTGTAGGTTAGCACTAAACACCATCTTTGCTTCGCCTAGTAAGTTATGATATTCATTCTTTGTTAAATCACGTTCTTGACATACAACAAATTCATATTGTGGTAAACGTTCTGCAAGATCTCTAAAGATATCAACTTGCTTTTCAGGAGCAACTCTGTGTGGAAATAGTATAAGGTCTCGCTTTTCCATACCTTTGTAACTATCTAAACTGTTCTTTAGATACTCCATAGGCCAGCCAACACGATGTATTCTATTCCAGTCAACTGCATAGTCTTCATCAAATACATCTGTAAACATATCAATATGAAAGTCACTTGCAAAAAAGTTATCATCATAACATTCAAACATTGACATCTCAGCATGTCTTACCCAAGGCTTATTGCCTATGAGTCTGCCTAAAAAGTCTTGTGGATCATACGAACCAGCATGCCATAAGCCACCAATAGCAATGTCAACACCTAGTAACTCCGCCATATACTTTAATTGTATAACAGTAGGGTTCCAAGCATCAGTGTATAAAAAGTAGTCGCCGTCTTTAACAGCACCGTTACAAAACATTTCGCCTATGTGTTCTAGTTGTTTACTTTTGTAAACATTAGTACCACCAAAGTTTAGAAAGGCCCCAGGCGTAGTTGCCTGAGGTGTATCCCCGCCACTAATGACTTTTACATTTTCATTTGTAGCTCGTTGCAGTTGCTTTGGAAGATATTCTTTCCATTGCTTAGTATAACGTGTATCTACTGCTTCGATGTCTACAATGTAAATAGTCATTTAGTTTCTCCGTTGTTGAAAGTTTCGTCCACCATTACGTGCCTTTGCACGAATATAGTTTTGCCATTTTCCATAAGCAATCCAAGTAGGGTGATCCTTTTTGTAAAGTGCTTTTTCATCGAACACTTTACCTTCAAAGCGACAGTAGTCGCGTAGTTTGTCCAAGTCGTTGAATACTTTAGTGTACGCTTCACGATTGAATTTAATAGACATTTTAAGTTTCTCTCTCTTGTCATTATCTAGGGTAGTAAATTGAACAGCCGTTTTCGTTGTCTTCTGCAACGCTAATCTCTACAAACCGGCCGGGGTATTTGTTAGAGATCATTTCGTATAGTTCGTCAGCGATCATCTCGCACGATCTATGATTTAGAACAAGCACTTCACCGTCGGACGCACCTTGTCCATTATAAAGTCTTTCAAGCCATCTTTTGAATTGGATAAACTCGATGTCTCTATCGTTGTGGAACACTTCAATGCGCACCCGGAAGTGGAATATATGACGATGAGGAATACCAAGAAACGACACATCGTCCCAATCACCTGTTGCCAACTTCGGATCACTATCTGCTCCTGGATACATGTGTACACCTTCTTTATTAAAGGTTACCCATATACTTCTCTGTGCATTATTTAGTGCGTTTTCTTTAGTCATCTTAGCATCTTCCTCTCTCATTCTACGTCCCATATAATTGTAATACGATTCACGTTGTTCCATATTATTAGTATACTTTCATTTAATAACTTTGTCAAGACCATATTTAGACCAATCGGTAAACTTTTCTCGATCCATTAAGTCATGTAGGCTATGACACCAAACACCTGGGTTACTTGCTTTAAAGTCTTTGTCATCAATCTTAACCATTGTATTATAGTTCCACTGTTTAATATATGGTACTACAACACGTATCTGCGGAATAAAGTTTTCATATTCTACTAGTCCGCCATCTAAGAACCATTCTAAGTTAATAGTACTTGGAATGTCTAAACTACACAAATAGCCTTCTTTTACAAATTCTAAAATGTATTTTTCCCATGCTACAAAGTCGTCTGCTGTTCTTGGCTTATATGAATGATTTGCACCAAAGAATATGTGCTTACATTCTAACTTGTTATAGTATTCAATAATAGTTTCAATGTCTTGAATACCATCTACAAACAGTGTTTGCATACCAAATGCAGGAGTTTTTTCAACTTCTACACCTGTAAACATAGTAGGTGTATCTAGTGTACCACTTTCATAATCTCGTTTCATTCTAAACCTAGCTGTATTAATCTTGCATTAATTCTATGTATTTCATCTTTTAAATAAAGTTTCATAGTTTTCATTTTACGAACTTCATCTGTAACTGTCATATTATTATACTTTACTTCTAGTTCAGTGTCAAGCTCTTTATGCTTTCTTTCTAGCTCAATTAAATGACTTTTCAGTTTATCTTCTTCCAATTCATAGTTGCTCATCCTCGAGATCCTCTAATTTAGTTTCATCTAAAATTTCTTCTTCTTCAACAACTGTTTCTTCTACTTCAAACAATGCGTTAAAGTGTGTACTAGCGTTCATGGTCTTTTTACCAATTGCTCCTCTAGTACCTGGAATAGCCATCCAAAACTTTGAATACTCATCAATTTTTGCTAGTGCTTCGTCTTTGTTGTCAATAGCAAATATTTCATTAACTACATCTCTAAAGAACACTCTATCAAATGTTTCTTGTACAAGCATCTTAGGTACAATACCGTTGTCATATTGTCTATTTGCTTCTTGTACAGCATTAATGTGACTCCATACATTGTGACCCATTTGTATAGCATAGCTAAATGAATCCCATGATGTCTTTCCTTCTTTGCCTATCTTATTTAGGTCTCCTGGAGCATAAGTGCAAACGTCTGATACTTTGAGTTCTGCGGTAAGCGGCGAGTCTTCAAAGTTTTTAAATATCCCATCTGATATAACAGTGTCTCTAAATCCACGGTTGTCTGTAGCATATTTCTTATCGTCAACTGACGGCACCATTCGATACGTCCATTTGCTTCTGTCTTCAGTTTCATTCTGAATGTAGATTTGTCCATTCGCGGTTGCAAGGAAAGGACTAGCACAGTCAAATGTGGCAGTAAAGTTTTCATTATAATTCTTTCTTACAGCTCTTTGTATGTCAGTTAAAAGTGTAGCCCATTCTAGTTTAGATGTACCTAAGAAGTGCATTATATCGTGTACACCTTTTTGTAGTAGGTTATCAAAGTGTAATGTAACTATGCGTTTAAGAACCAAATGCACATCGCACATGTTCTGTCCACCCATCGACCAACCATTAAAATGATTGTCAGGATACTTAACTGGATCACAATAGTCTTTCATTTGCTCATACCAGTCATCTGCGTCTGCGTGATTTTCACCTTGTAAAACATTAAGGAACTTACAAGCACCTGTTCTATGTTTCATCCAGTAGTCGTTGTTAATGCGTGTCGCTTTAACTGCTTCGGCATATGTGCTTATGCCTGTTGCTTTAGCACCTGCTTCTGAACGTGCTACCCAGGCTGGAATATCAAGTACCATGCCATAGTCCATGTAAGCGTCCATCCAACGCAATACACCATCTCTTTTCTTTTGTGCTTTAGGACAATTAGGATCTTTCCAATCGCC
>Ga0098056_1000023_pt1 | contig 49490 bp, 44 predicted proteins | sample 17BtaG_FD_92583 | JGI IMG/M metagenome (GOLD analysis project Ga0098056, IMG submission 92583) | Marine viral communities from the Subarctic Pacific Ocean - 17B_ETSP_OMZ_AT15314_CsCl metaG | ecosystem: Environmental > Aquatic > Marine > Oceanic | place: Subarctic Pacific Ocean | collected...
AGAAGCCGACCCCGTGCAATCCGACACCGCAATCGATGCCTTGATCTGTGACGCTCAAGGTATTTGGCGTACTTCTCTTGGTTGACACGGGTGGACGCCTCGACCAGCAACTGGCGTGGGCTCAAACCCTCTGCCTCCATGGCAAGTCGAGCATCCAATGTCTGCATTCCCCCAGATTGAAGGCCATGCATCACCACCTCAAGCTGGTCATTGCGGATTGCCTTGCGAAACCGACTGATGTGAGGGCTTGTTCGATGCCCTGAAGGCACTTCGATACAGCTTTTGCACCTCCAATCGTTCTTTTTGGGGCCGATTGCCCAGATTTGCTCGGTGGCGGCGCAACAGTAGGGGCATTCGAGCAGTGAAATGCTTTTTTTCCGTCGATTCCGCACCATCTGACACGAACGCCATGCAGATTGACGTTCCGGCCAAGGAAATTGACCACTCTTTTTGACGAATCGCAGATAAAGCAGTTTGTAACTACGTTTATGGCGATACTCTAACGAAAATCCGTTCGGTAAGTGGACAAAACCAGCACCAAAACTCTGTGGATACCAAGGTTTAACGTACCATATGGAGAAATTAGGCAGATTCTCTCTATAACACTGTTCGATAATCAAGGTTTAACCTGACTTATGAGAGATTCCATCCAGCCCTGAGCATGTTGAGCGCCGACAGGACATGCCCAATTGCCACATTTCCTTGGCCGCTGCCAAATCGGACACATTGCGACCAATATCTGCCCCACAATTCGCATAAACACCTTCTTTTGCCCTTGATTTCGGTCCATTATCGTTCATTTCACCTCAAATATTAACACAAAATTGTACCTCAGTGTAGCGTTCATGATCAAGATCCCCGATTGTTCTCTGACAAAATGTCACAAATCATCAATTTAGTAACCATGGTTTTTATTTATCCCAGTGGGGTTCTGGTTGAAAAGCAAGGTTCTTCCTATACAATTAAATACTATTACCATGGTCCATGCAAAAGAGAATTATGAATTACAATTAATTAAAAAAACATACATAAATTACACATATATACCCCCTTTATAGGGGGGGGGGGTAGAGTTGAATCGCAATTAGCATGGCACTAAAATTTATCGTTGAGATTGCAGGTTCATACTTTATTTTCGCCAATATCCCTGCAAAAAAGTTCACGAACCATGGTTACTAAACGGGTAATTTCTTTTTTCATTCCCCTTGATTCTGCGGTCGATGATCTCCGTAATTACCCCTTGACATTTTCTTGACAACTATTTTTATTCGCAGCCCTGGAATGCATTGTGATGCTATTTGGAACACGGACGTATAGACAAATGTAAATACATGATTAGGAGAAAAGCACATCGTAAATATTTTCATCCTACCCCAACACAAGGTAAAACAGCATGGCACTAAAAAAATTCACCCCTGATTCGTTGATCACCGATGGTGATTTCATGGAGATTCTGAAGCACTTCGTGAGTCACAAACTGCACTACAATAGCATTGCGGAAATCTTCAGCAGCCTCCACCCAACCTCATATCGCCTCGGAAGGCCTACAGAATGCCATCCATGGACCCTCGACAACAGCGACCATGGCTCATTTTACACGGACGTTTACCACTACATTGAGGACAACATGCCTCACCTCATCAATGACATGCCGTTCACCGCCGAGGTTTACCGAGACCCTGCCGACATCGATGGATACATCCGAGTTGTCACATTCGTCCCACACTGGGACGCAGATCAGGTCCGTTACCATCTTTGCGAATTGGCCCTTGAGTTCATGGGCAAATGGAGTGTCGATGCAATCAATGAAATGGCATTTGGAGGTGAGCAATGCCGATGACCTCAATCAATGACCACTGGTTCAAATTCACCTTCATGAATCCATTCACTGACGAGCAGATTTGTTTCACGGAATTCTGTCGGATGCGAAACGAATACATCGAGGAGCGCATCCAAGAGGTAGAGGAATCCTACGCCAGCAATGGGGTGTTTGACTGGTGCTCTAAAATCAGCCCGACCGCGATTGCCCACAGTGATGCCCGAATGTTTGAGATTCCGGACGGCTACGAATTCGATTCCAGCGGCCAAAATTTACAACCAACCTTCGACTTAAACCAATAGGAGCAACCCAATGAGACCACGTATTATCCAACTTACAAATGAACTTGCCGATGCTGAACTGCGCCGCCGCTGGGATGGCTCAGAGATTGATCAAATCAATGATGGTAACGGACCTGATTACGGTTGCGTCACCTACACTGAGCAGGCTCAAGACGAATTCAACGAACTGACTGATGAGATTGAATTTGTTTTGCTGGAAAACTTGCCCACTCAGTTGGGTGGTCATGCCAAAATGCCAACAGATCGATTGGTTTACGACCTCATCAACGCAATGGTCTATGACCTCCAAGAAACCGCCGACCCTCGTAATGAGCGAGACCTTGGAGGCGAGGCTGACTTTTACCGGTTTGCTGACGGTATGTCGTTCAGTGACCTGATTAACGACATCACCCAAAAACTTGCTGAATACAAGCATGCCATTGGCGGTGTGTAATGAACCAGCATGAAATTTCAATACTCGTTACCACTTTAAACGCAACCTTCCGCTTCGTAGGCCTGAGCGCCGACTGGATCGATGAATGCTGGGCGCTTGGACACTCAAAAGCCGTAGGCAAATTCATACGATTTGTGGACATTGATTTTGGTGAGCCAGATCCATACTTTGAGTTGGTCCAGCGTTCAATCTGTTTGGACACTGGCGAGTGCCACGCAGAACAACTGGACACCTTTATTGAGGGCGATTTCAAGCGCCTAATGGACTTTATTACAACCAAACCAAACCAAACCAAGGAAACCAAGTGAAAGCTTCAAAATTAACAAACTGCCCAGTTTGCTCATCTATCCTCATCGGTACTGTCGATACAGATAGAATCAACGACGCTACGATAATCGTGAAAACTGAGTGCTTAGACTGCGGCCATGTTTATAACCTCACCTTCACCCATGATTCAAGCGCCGAACCAAACCAACCAAACCAAACCAAACCAAGGAAATAAAATGAGAACCAACCCAAAATTAGACGCCATCGCAGGTGACTTCGACCTTGACAAGCGGTACATCCAACTGGTTGAAAAAACCAACACCTATTACCCCAACGCATTCCAAGGCAGCAGCTTCTTTTACCGGCTGCAAAACCTTGAGACCGAAATCAGGCCCCAGCGCCGATATCGATACATGCCAGCCCTTGGACACCTTGGTTGTCTGGGCGGCTTGCCATTCCACATTGAAGTCATCATTGAGCCATTCACAGGCATCGTTGCAACCCGTGTCCATTACAGCTTGGATCGATATTATTGGAACCTCGGCGGCTACAAAAAGCATGCCGAGACATTTGGCTGGGTCACTGAGGACATGGCTGGTTTTCCCGGCTCTTGGCCCCATCGATTGAAGACCTACATTCAAAACACTTTCAGAGATGTTGGCAGGGATTTCGCCCACGTTGAGCATGAAGAAGACATATCGAATGGCGCTTTGTCTGAGCATGATTGCGACATGATTGCGGAATATCGAGCCATGCAAATTCTGGAAACAGTGTATGACGTTCTCAACAAATATCTTAGCCCTGACTGGGCATTTATCACGCCACTCCTCTACGAAGACAGAGGTGAATGGGGATTGAACTTGAAATCCAAAAAGCAATAAAATCAAACAAGACTAAGGAGTAAAACTGACATGAAAAAGCACTTAATCAAATCATTTTGGACCTTGCCTGACGTTGATGCCAAGGTCGCCATTTACATCCACCCAGAGGACGAGGCCCTGACGGTCATCACCTTCCTCGCCAAGGGCTATGCATCTCGCATGGTCGATGGTCAGAAGAAGCTGATGCCTCGCAACCCTGACAGGCTCAAGCTTGTCGAGTACCTGCTGCCGCTGCTGCCCCCTGCCCAAGCCGTTCGCTATGGGAAAAAATCAAATCTGCCTGACGTGAGCCCCCAAAAGGTTGGCGTTCGCAAGCTGTATTCCAAAGGTGGCAACTTTCAATTCGATGTCGTTGTTAGCACCGGCGCCTTCAATGATTATTTTTGCCCAGACGCGACCGAGGGCAAGCATTCCGCATCGAATTGGTTTCAGCTTGAACGAACCACCGGCAAGGCCATCAAGGCATTGGATCTGGACCTGCTGCTCGGATTGTTGTCCACTGTTGTTGAACTCCAAAAAGGAGAACTGGAATCTGACGAGTATGGCTGGCTGCAATGCAAGGAGTGCGGAGGCATGGGTCACACCATCGGCTTTGAAGGCCCCAAGAAGATCAAGTACCCGTGCGAATCGTGTGAAGGTGTTGCATGATGAAAGTAGTTGCTTACATTTTTGCAGACATCGGGGGCTGGTACATCAGCGACAATGATCTGCCATATCTTGACACCAGAGGTCGAGTATACGACACCAAGAGGTCTGCATTTTATGCTGCCCGATGGGACTTTACTCACTACATCGAGACAACAACAGGTCGCATCAGGAAATTTCAACCAACCAATCATTACCCGCAAGGCTCATCAGCGGTCATTGCTTACCTCGCCAGAAAAGGAGAACTGAGATGAACATCGCACTCAAAACCAACTGGGCCAGCGGCGAATGGGCCGCACTTACACAAGAACAGCGCACGAAATTTTGGCATGCAACCGTGTTTGAGGTACGTCGCGACGGTATTCTCATGGGCAAATTCAACACTGTTGCCGAGGCCATTGAGGCTGCGGAGCATGGCGACACGATTACCGAATACACATTCATGAAAAGCTGGAGTGCCCCTGATTGGGTGCCATCCCGGTCAACAAAACAAAGAAGAAAAATCACCAACATTAAAAGTCCTGGAGACAAAAATGCCTAAGTACACGCAAAACCACACTGAAGAATATTTGATCGAATCATATGGAATTCTTTTGGATTTTATCCGCAGGTCAAATACCGGTGATGCTTCAGATCTGTTGACTCGGTTGAACGCGATGAGAGTCAGACCGATTAAGCCCTGCGATAATTGTGCTGCCAACTCTGAGGCGACAAGCAAACTCAGAAAAAAAATCACCGAAAAGAATCAGCAAATTAAAGAAAAGAATCAGCAAATTAGAGACCTTCGCAATCGGGTTTCTGAAATGAACCACAAACACGCTGATATGTTTGCTGGGGAAATTGCAGGTGCCGCTATGCGAGACGCATCCGAAAACGGTGAAAATTCCAAATATCATGGCTGGTGCAAATACGATTACCAAGAATTGTATCAGCTTCAATATGAAGCGAAACTTAAAGAACTCACCAACATTAAAAGCCATGGAGGCAACCAATGAACATCCATATTATCGAACCATTAGGCGAGTCCTTGACCCTGCACATACAGACCACCGACATCCCTGCCGATTGCGAGTGTGAAACGAATCTTGAGGTGTGCATTACCGACAAGGACGGGACCGTCTTTGACTCAAGGACTGTGACGATGAGCGCTGAAAACTACAGCATTTCGGCAGTAAGTGATCTGTCGATTGACATTGACGACAATCGCACGGTCAGCGACTCCCCTGAACTTGAACAGCAGATTTTTGATGACCTGCTTGACATCTGGTCCGGTTACTTCGTCAAACCCGAACGGGTTCGTGAAGCGGCGCCTGAGCTGCTGGAATCGTTGGAGGGTTTGATCGCTGCATTCGACTCTGACTTGCACGAATTGATGCTTGCCAAGATTAAGGCCAAGGCAGCAATCGCCAAGGCAAAGGGAGGCAATCAATGAGCAACGAATGGATGCCAATCCCACAAGTTCTGATTGATTCAATGGATCATGACCCAGATGAATTTAACTTGCTGTTTATGCGGCACATCGAAGGTGACTTTTACTACCTCTTGGGAGAAGAAGACATGGGAGAAGAAGATCCAACAGCCTTCTTTTGTACACCTTGGTGCGGCAAACAAATGACATTCTTGTCTTTTGCAGGGCCATTGCCACACGAATATGGTTTTGAAACAATTGAGCAGTCAAAGCAGTGGGCTACAGTTCAAATCTCAAACTATTACCAATGGCTGGTCGTTCTGCGAAAAAACCCAACAATACAATTTGGCGTAACTTTTTACAACAGGGAGGCAACCAATGAAAATCCTCATAGCCTGTGAATACAGCGGTGCCGTTCGCGATGCGTTCGTTGCTCTTGGTCATGACGCGATGTCATGCGATTTGCTGCCCACAGACGTTGAAGGCCCACATTATCAGGGTGATGTCGCTGACATTATCAATGACGGCTGGGACATGATGATTGGGTTCCCGCCGTGCCAACATCTCGCAGTGAGTGGGGCACGTTGGTTCAAGCAAAAAAGATTGGATGGGCGGCAGCAACAGGGCATTGATTTTTTCATGTCATTGGCCAGCGCATCGATACCCAAGATTGCGATTGAGAACCCGATTGGCATCATGTCAACGAAGTATCGCAAGCCGAACCAAATCATACAGCCATGGCAGTTTGGTCATGAGGCAACCAAATCGACATGTCTGTGGCTCAAGGGCCTGCCTCTGCTCAAGCCGACGCAAGTGGTTGGCAAGGGTGAGCGACATGTCACGAAGAGTGGGCGCAGTTTGCCCAAATGGTACAATCTGCCACCATCAGAGAATCGGTGGAAAATCCGCAGCAAAACATTCCAAGGCATTGCAACTGCAATGTCGCAACAGTGGGGCAACCAATGAAAACAATCAGACACACATTCATCAAACATCCGGGCAGATTTGAGGGCGCTACTTCGACAACGATTCTGATCCAGCATGGTCACAAATTCAAGCTGACGTATCGGAATTCCAACGGCAGCAGTCCGATGAAAATATCGATACTGACTTTCGATGGCACCTGGACCACAGTCGCTGATAGGCACGAAATTGGTTTTGGACCTGCGGCGACTTATGTCTCCAAGGAAAAAGAGTTGAGGGCTGATGAGCATCGTTTTCGATTGATGTGCGAGGCGTTCATCGATCAAGTTTATGGTCCAAGTGGACCTGCGGCAGACGAGCCAGCAGAGGAGCTCATAGATTGCCTTACTTGGGCGACCGACTTTGCTGATGAAATGCTGCATACCAAGGGTAATACTCGATTATCTTGTAACCCAACGTTTCGTTCATGGGTTTTGCGCTGTCGAACTTGCCTTGAAATATTTAGAGGTGAGGAATAATGAAACATTTACCCAAGAAGCAAACCACAACCTCCGAAGACTTCGACCTGAACAATCACCCCTTGCTGGCACTCAAGGTCTTTGAGCGCTCGTACAGGGTCTTCACCGAAGGTCTCGACTCTGAAGCCGCTGAGGATGCAGAGGCAGACCTTTTGGTAATGTGCGACCACATTCAGGAGGATTTGACAGTGGAGGCAGTCATCATCATTGCCAGAGAGCATCCTTTGCTTGAGTCCGAGTACAGTGTCTTGGATCATATTTGTGATGGCTGGTCAGACAACATACATTTCAATTCTGATGATGAACTCATTGGCGAACTGATGAACGGAGTAGCACATGAACTCTGGGATCGAACTTATGATAAAATGCACGAATTGCAAGCAGTCAACCTCCACCAAAGAGGTGAGCAATGACCGTCGAGACCTACGAGAAACTTGCAGTCGGTTGCGTAATCTTGGCAGGTATATTTTTCATGCTGATGATTGGAATGTGAAGCTGCGGTGATTGTGCCAGCGGCAAAATAAACAAATGTCTTGACACAACGCCAGACATGATTAGAAGACTGACAGGACTTTTGTCCTTACAACAAGGAAAAAACATGAACAACACTTCAGAAGAACTTAAAGCTGCAATCAGCCAGTCGCTTGTCAATAACGAATCGCGACTTGAATGGTCCGTTGCAGTTGACGCAGAGTCCCTGGACTTGGGCGAAATCAAGTCGAGTAAATACGAACAAAAAACTGCTGACAAGCTTGCGTTTCAATTCAATAGCAACGTTCTCAACTTTGTTATCCTCCCCTGCGCTGACACTGGCATTTGCGAAACCTGCAAGGGTTTGGGCGAGCATCGGCGCTTTAGTATGTCGTTCGATGAATGCATCACATGTCACGGTACGGGCGATTGCCCATGCCAGTTTGACTTTACTGTCCATGGAGGTCAGCAATGAACACATACGACATCAGTAAAATTAAAGTGTTGAAGAATTCTGGAAAATGGCTTCGCAACGGTTATCTCGGCTCTGGAAATGAAGAGTGCTACATTTGCGGTCGATGCTGCACTGGGCGGTTTTACGTCTTCCCAGACGGTGGCAGTGACAAACTGGTCAAGATCGAATTGTACGATGACCAATCTGACGGTGGCTATTTTTTCGACTTGCCATGCGGTACGACGGTTCAGAATTTAGGGTTCTACGCTGTCGGCTCTGTGTGCGCTAAAAAGGTTCCTTTGGAATTTGTCGGTGGCGGTGAAGAACTTTTCGGTGAGGAATCAGCATGAACATATTCGTTTTACGTTACCTTGGTGAAAAAAGAAAACTCGCAAAGTGGACCAAGACAGCCCCGCCAGCTTGGTGGGCATAGGAGATGATAGAAATGAACGAATCAACATATAGATTCAAACACCCGTTCGATGGTGATTTTGTAACTGTTGCATCACAATACCAAGCTGAACGACTGTTGTTGCCGCACCTGATAAACGAAGAACAAGCCAAAGACATTGTCGGTACAAAAGTTGTAAACAATACACCCAACACCTTGCTTTTGGAGCAGATGTTGGAAGGTGATCATGGTCCAGGGGCAAAGCTTTGTGCAGTCATCCACATGAAAGCACTGAGCATTCTGTGCCGAACTGAGATGCATTTTGATGATTTAGATGAAGATAGCTTTGATGAGACCGGAGAGGAATATTGATGGAAAACGACAACGTAAAGCGCGGCAACTGAATGAGAATCGGTAGCCTTTGCACCGGAATCGGAGGTATCGACCTTGCGGCTCGCAAATTTGGCGACATTGTTTTCCAAGTTGAAAAGGAGCCATTTTGCAACAGAGTTCTGCAACGTCACTTCCCAGACGTTCCCCGCTTCTTAGACGCTCGTATGAGCGGTTTGGACTTGCCACAGTGTGATTTGCTCATGGCAGGGTTTCCGTGCCAAGATTTAAGCATTGTTGGGCGACGAGAGGGTATCTCTGGGTCAAAATCAGGACTGTTCTTCGACGTTTGGAGAATTGCACAAGAACAAGATGTCAGGTATTTGTTTCTGGAAAACGTTCCCGGCATCTACACCAGTGGTCTTGATGTCATCGTTCGGACCATAACTGAGGCAGGTTGGACCATCGAGTGGACTGAACTTTCAGCGAGGGATGTTGGCGCACCACATTGGCGCCGTCGATGGTGGGCGATTTGCCACCGTGAGCCAGACGTGCTTTTGAGACAAGGAAAGGAGATTGGTGGCTGGGGGCGTGATTCGTACCTGCGGCGAACAAATCAAACTTCATTGTTTAGCCACATCGAATCTGAATCATTGAGTAGAATGCCATTTTGTGGATATGCCAAAGGCGACAACGTTTATGAAACCAAACCACTGTACCCGAAGTTGCCCCAGAAAATGCTCTGGCCTACTCCAACGACGGATTTTCGCAACGTAAAGTACAAGCAGGGCGGCACCAACCTGCACTTGGCAGTCAAGACTTGGCCGACCCCGAGGTCTGGTAAGCCGAATGGAGACAGCGTGGGGAGATTCCTACGGGCGAGAGCTGAAAAGAAAGTCAGTACGCCACCCCTGGAGACGGCAGTTTGGATTGAAGAGTCAACTGAAGATGGCAATGTCAACCCGGATTGGGTCGATCTGCTCATGGGTTATCCCGCTGGGTACACCGAGCCAGAGGGCGATCCAATGACAACGCCATTGGAAAATTGGATGGGATGGGAATCGGGCATCTCAAGATTGAAAGTAAAACCAAAGAACTGGCGCAAACGATTGGAGGCATTGGGGAACTCAGTTGTTCCACAGTGTGTCACAGCAGTATTAAAGGAGATATTTGATGTTTAAAAAAGTGAGACAGTATTTTAATCTGGGTGAACAAGTTTCGTTTTGGGATTCCGATGGGAACATTCAGCATGGACTTGTGGAGAGTCCGGTGAGAAGAATTGCTGGTACGGATTGCGTAATGGTTGATGGAGGCTGGCTTTCTCTCAACTGCATATCAATTGATGGACAAATTGCTGAGATCAACCGGGAGCGTGTCGGTCGGCTGGTGAAGCATACCGGGGGTTATTTTGGAACTTGGATGATTGGCGGGAATTGTTTCGGCATTACCGACTGGTCATACGAGGCGCCATCTTTTAACAGATATTACAGGAGCAATGGACAACGCCTTGAACTCGCTGTGTATGTGAACCCCCGACCAAGGCACTATTTGTATCGAGTTTATCGCAGTGATGGAACATTGTATGACGAGGGTATTATTCATCAACGATTGAATGAATCTGCTCAGATTGCCTGCGACATTCTGCGGAAATATTTTGTCGAAGAAATCATGTCATAAAAAAAGAGAGCCATCGATCGTTTGATCGCGGCTCTCTTACTGACATGAAAGGCACCAAGGAAAAATGCCTTACTGAACTGTATCCGAACGGTTCATGTAGTCAAGAACTATTTTCCCAATAAGTTCACCTGAATCTAAATCGACAGCCTCTTCTTCTTCACCTGATGGCACTGTCCAGGTTCTGTAACTCTTAACAAGAGCCTTAAAGACGGATGGGCTTATATACCACAATCGAGCAAAAGCCCTTCCGACCTTTTTGCGACCGTATCTTTCTGCTCCTATTCTGCCCAATACAATTCCAACGCGGTCTATTTCATGCTTACGTTGGTCCTTTTCTTGAATGTGCAGGGCTTCTCTGAGGACATTTTTCAATGTGAATGGTGGTCCCTTTTTCTTATTGTATTTTTTGTTGTCAGTCAGACACTTGACGTAAAAGGTTACCAGCCATCCGCAGATTTCTTCTTCCCAGCTATCGATTTCTCTGTAGTGGTCATTCAGATTCTGTCGGGCCTTCTCTTCATGTGGGTTCAAATAATGCTGCCTATTGACCTTTGGATTCTCGATCTGGTTGAAACAATAGTGGTATGCTTCTGCCCACAACTGGTCTCGGTCCTCACGTATTTTTTGGTAATCGCACTTACCAACCCGGCATACCCAGTATCGACGATGACCACTGGCATCATTGAGAAAGCCCAGCCTGTTCTGATTGGTTGTCGCAACCAATATGCTGGTTCGTTCAACATCGACTGCGTGTCTTCGATATGGTTGACGATATCGATCTCGACATGAACTTAAAAAGCTTTTGGCGGCGTTGTACCCAGACCGATGAAGGGTCTCGCACTCTGGCAACTCGACCAGCCACTTTCCTTGGATTTGAATGTAGCTGTCCTTCTTTGTCAAATCGAATGGAGTGTCTGAAAACCAGTCATGGTCATAGCAAAGTTCTTTGACTGCGGTTGACTTTCCAATGCCCTGTTCACCAATGAGGCACAACAGCGTATCGCATTTTATTCCAGGCTTCATCGCTCTCATCACTGCCGCCATCATCCAGCGTATGCCGTAAAGCTGAACGATGGTTGCTCTTCCCTCAATACCATAAACTGAATAGTCTGGATGTTTATCCTTAGTCCCAATGAGATTGACATCAGCATGATCTGGGCTATTCAGATAATCCGGTAGAAAACTTGAAAGCCGCCGCACTCCGTCCCAGTTCAGTTGTTTAAGATAAGTTTGAACTGGGTGAAACTCATTGTCGGAAGCAATCAAAGATATGATTTTTCCAATCTGTGAATCAGCCAACTCAAGTCCGTAGACCTGTGAAACCCAACTACCGATGCGAGATTCAAGAATGTCATCAATCATTTGTAGTTCATTTTTCTTGTTTAAAAAATGAGTGCGCCCATCGAACTTGCTGTACCGAAACTTTTTAGCCATCCGTGGATCTTCTTTTAGGATGGTCTCCATGTTCAGCTTGGATGATTTGATTTCACCTCTGGCATATTGTCCATCAATTTTAATCCAGTCATAATCCAGCAGGTCCATGACCCTTTTGTTAGGTACGCCACGTCTGGACTTGTGCTGAATGACATCAACTTTCCTTTGCGCTTCGATTTCTTTCTGAAGATTCTTTGCTCGTCTCTTGATAATTTTTAGAAAGTTCGTCGCCTTGGTCATTATCCCAAGCGTGTTTTGCAATTGGAATATCAACGGCTGCATTTGGTGTTCGTTGTACAGCCAAGCCCAACCAAGTTCGTTGAACTGTGTTTCATCCAACAGCAAATGCTTTGCGAAGTTTTTATGGTCAGGTTCCTTTTCAATCTTGTCTACGATCAGTCTAAGATTTTCCAACCCTCTGATCGATGAGTCTTCGCGATTGATCTCCTTATCTTGATCAACGGTTACGCTTGTGCCTTCTGCCGTCCGTATGATTTGGTCGAGTGAAAATCCGCTCATCACCGCATCGTTCAAATCCTTGATCCCACTCATATTCTTGCCCCCAGATTTTTCATGTCAATCCTTTTCCAACCCGCTGGGTGTATGTTCCTTTTAATCTCATCTGCATAGCGATTACCTGCCGCATCATCGTGGGTCGCAATGAAGACTGTTTGCTCTTTTCTCCACGGTATCAACTGCAAGTGCGACATTGAGCCAGAGCGAACGCCAATCACAAAAACATCTTCGGCCATGGAGAGAGTAAGATAATCCATCTCCCCTTCGACAATCCATATTTTTTGCGGAACTGTTTCCTTTTTGAGAAACAGCCGTGCATTTTTATTTGCAAAAAAAAGATTCTGAACCTGAAAACCAATCGGGCAAGTGGTTTTTTGTTTTGAATTGTTAAGGGCTCTGGCCATTATTGACTTGAGATCACCACGATAATCCACCAGCGGTATCAAAATTGGATATGATTTTGCCCATGACCTCAGATACCAAGAGCAATTTCTGTCTTGACCTACAGTCAATGACTCATAAGGGAAGTCGCCAGGAGCAACTCCAGCCGTATTTATTTTTTCTGCAAGGAGCCCACGGTTTTTAAAGAAGTTTAATATTCTTTTTTCTTTACACTTATTGATAATCGTTGACTTTTGCAGAAGCGCAAGCACCTCTTTGGTTGGTGGGTACTCAATCTTTTTCACCTTATCAACAGAGTTTCCCACAGGTGGTTCGCTTAAACATGCGTCAGCAAATAATTGCTGCATGCCATAACCTCTGGGCCTGATGCTGCTGGCATCGCCGCCAGTCTCTTTGTATGCGACAAAGTCAAAGATGTTTCCCTTGACGTGACAGTGGTTGCAGGTCCACTGATCCATTGTCGCCTTCCCGCTGCCACCGCTTTGACCTACAACGTAGGTTACCCTCACTGGTGGTCGAGACATCTTATCTTCGGACGTACCACATGCTGGGCATGGGCCAAACCGACCGCTCTTCTTGATAAGATTCATGTTGGTCAGAACGTCATTCAGAGCCCATCCCTTGACTTCCTCGTACCACCGCTTGTAAGATTCATACTTTTCACTCGCCATATCCTCTCCTTTCATGTCACTATTATGTGTAGTCATCGTCTTGACTTTCGTCAAGTCGTGACTTATTATTTATAACGACACTTACAAAGGAGTTATCTAATGAGAATAAAGGCATCGTATCGATTATCTCAACCAACCGTAGATAAATTAAAAAGAATGAGCGAAGCAAGAAAGAAAACTAACAAAGATCCGTCACAAGGTAAAATCATCGATGAGTTGGTGACCGAAGCTGGATCGAATGGCAGAACGATTAAGCTGACAAAATCTGGTGAGCGCCGATTAAAAAAACTGGCGCGTCAACACGGTTTACCGCCTGAAAAAATTGTTGATCTTCTAATAAACAACAGTGAGTTTGAAGTCGAATTGAAATTAGCATCTGGCAGTTGGGTCAGCAAAGTTTGACTGACATGGGGGTACAAGGAAAAATGACCATACAATATTGGGAAGGCGCATCTTTTCGGCCAAGAGATTGGCAAGAGAAGGCACTGCCTGAAATAATAAAATGTTTAAAGCAAGGTAAGAAACCTGTTGTGTCTGCAATCATGGGGGCGGGGAAGTCTGTTTTAATTGCAGAGTTGATCTGGGTTGCATTCCACAAGCTGAAAGAAGGCAACAAGATTTTGGTTACAGCACCGCGCCAAAGTCTTGTTACTCAGTTGCACAAGACCATAGCAAATCGATTAGGCGAAGAGAACGTTGGAATGTTCTTCACCCACATCAAAGAGCCTGAGAAGCCGATTATAATCACATGCAATGCATCTGCCGGTAATTTGTCATTGAAACTTTCGGGGGCTAAAATTTCATTGCTCATAGGCGATGAAGTACATGGAACAGAAGCTGACTCATTCAAACTTGCATACAGTAAGTTTCAGCCAGCATGTTCAGTTGGGTTTACAGCGACACCATATCGTTCAAACAAAAAGCAAACACTGACCTTATGGGATTCTGTTGCATATCGATACAGTGCTGGTGATGCGTTGAGAGACAAGGTTATTGTCCCATGGAATCTCGTACATTGGAATGGTCGCCATGCACATGCAGAAGAAGTTGACAAGATTTGTATTGACTTGATTCGTATGCATTGCAAGGGGCCTGGGATTGTGTCTGCAATTGATATTGAAGATGCAGAATATTATGCCGAATACGTTGGAGATTTTGGCTATAAGGCTGCGGCAATACATTCTCGTATTCCAAAAGACAAGCGAGCTGAGATGTTGCAGCAACTGGAGAATGGTGAACTCGACATGTTGGTTCATGTTTCGTTGTTGGCCGAAGGGGTGGACCTGCCATTCTTGCGATGGCTCTGCCTGCGAAGACCAGTTCAAGCAAGAGTTCGATTTGTTCAAGAGGTCGGTCGGGTTTTGAGAAGTTATCCGGGTAAAACAATTGCAACCATATTGGACCCGCATGACCTGTTTAGTCTTCATGGTTTACAGAATGAAGAGGCCTTGGGAGAAATAATAGCTGTCGATCCTGACGAAGAGGAGTTAGCATCTCTTGTGAAAGACAAAGTTCAAAGAGACATAATAATAAAGATGCCCCCCGCAAAAGCAGTGGGACATCTGGAGAGTTGGGTTAAGAGAATGCTGTCCACGATGAGAGCGTGTGGAGTATGTCGCCCTGCGAAGAAAGAATGGACGTGGGGGGAGGATACTGTAAGCACTCAATCTCAGAGAGACCGAGTCTTAAAGTTGAGATTCGCAACCAGATGGTTGCCCGGATACGTTCGTGGTGATTTTAAAATGTTACTTCATGAAGATAAACTTATTGGCTTTAAAGCTGAAATGGTATCGAATATAATTGATATTTTGATTGGTTTGGCTGGGAGCGCAAGGGGTCACAGTAAGCGCCATGTATATTGGCATTTTCCAAATATACCTTTACCGAAACTGTCTGCTCCGATTGCTGGGTTGTTGTTTAAAGCTGCACGATATGAAGACCTACATAGATGATAGCACAAGCCAATTTGCTCCGCTTTCAGTTGTCCAAGCGCCACCGCCTGGAGCATACCAAACATAGAATCCAAGGTGTGGCGAAACAATAATTCTGCCGTCAGATTGTTTCCAGATAAAACCAATACGTTTCTTTTGAGCGTTCAATACTTCCGTGATTGTCGTTCCCAAATATTTGTTTTGGAAAACTTCTCCGAAACTATAGGCTGGTTTGGTTTTTTGTTTCATTCTTTGTCAGACAACTTTCTCGCCATCGCTTTCAACTTGGCTTCTTCTTCAATCTTATTGAGTGTCTCCATTCCTTTTTGTAAGATTATTTGAGCGTTTTGTTGATTGAGAGCAATCGATTCAATTTGAATTCTAAAGTTATCAAAAGGCAAGCCGTCCATTTTTTCTTTTACGGAGTCAATATTTCGCATGGCCTGTTTTATTTGTTCAGCAACGTTAACTCTGAAAGTTGTCTTATCGTCTTGGAGCCCAGAAATAACTGCGTCGTAACGGTCTCTGAGTTTGTCTTCATTGGTCTCGTACTTTTCTTGAATGCCTTCAAGTTGCTTTTGAAACTTTTCAACCAGTTTGTCAAATCGTTTCTGCATTGAAAGATGTTGCCAGACAAGAAAGCCTGCAAAAAGGCCCATGGCCCCAAATTCAAGCATTGCATCTATAAAGGTTCCTTCCATTTTAAATCTCTCATAGGTGGTGGGACATTACCTTCAGTAAGGTCTTTGATCCGTTGTTTGCCAATAGCTTTAGTTTTTTTTCCTTGAAATTTCTCTTGATATCGGAACAATTTTTCGTAATTCTCCAAGTCTTCTAGATTAACCCCAAGTTTTTTCATATATATGTCACGTTGCTTACCTGTCAATTTTGTCGGCGCTCCACCTATTTCGGGGTACAGAATCTGCATTTTGTGTTCTGTCAAATATGTGTGGTCTCGGCCAATGGAATAAACTGGATCTTTGCTCGGCCATGGATCGATTATCGTCAACTTTGGCTTGTTCTTTTCGTAAGAAATTAGTATGTTCCCTGAGTGTAAATCGCCATGACCAATGCCTTGTCGGTGCATTGAATTAACAGCATCATCAAGCTGCTGAAACAATGAATGGCGATCTTGCTTTGACATTTTGCTAAAATCGGTTTGGCCTAACGTCTTACCTTTTATTCTTGGCATTGAATACATCTTTTCAAAGCTGGCTTTTCCTGAAGGGGTGTCCCTATACATGCCTTTGGTCGGGTTTACGACCCAATCTCTTGGCATTCCCTCTTTTGCGAGTGCTTCTCTCATTTGCAGCAAAGTATCAACTTCATCTTCAATGCTTGACTTACCTTCAAAGCTTGACTTACCCTGCGGGACAAGTCTTTGGCCTTCTATTTCCGCTTGTGATATACCTGACCCAGACTTGATGGGTCTGTTTATCCAACCTTGTTGCCCTTTTGTGACCACATTAGGATCTTTGGGCTTGGAATATCGTCTCCTATGTCTTAGGGGAACATTCGGGACTCCCCCCCTTAGTAATTTTTGCAGCGCCAAAGCCTCCGGTATGTTTGCATGAGTCAAATTCTGACGAGCAACGATTGTTAATATTTCAGAATCTATGGCATCCAACTGAGGCATTTCGTATAATTTTCTGCCGTATTTTGTTGCAAACTTTTGAGCTTTCGCCAAACCGCTAACTGAGGTTATTGGCATGCTCAGGTTTGCAATAAAAGCCGCCGCGTTTAAACCATGAGCTTGATTTGGAGAAACCCCTTGAGCCTTGGCTTGTTCGTCGGTCAAATAAGGGACTATGTCAAAATATCCACTTTCAAGAGGTTGCTCCATCTGACCGTGCAATCTGTTTTGTTCAGCTTGGCGCAGTTCTTCTTTCATGATCCATTTTGGCAGATTTTTTACTGCTTCCCTGTCAAGCCCATACCTTTTCCCTTTAGCAACAACAGCCTCAAAATCAGCGTCTTGCTCTTTAAGCCATTCCCCGACCGTTCCGCGTTTTTTATTACCATAAGGATCAATTGGTATATCCTTCGGATCATCTTTGGAAAGCTGATATTTCCTACTTTCAGGGGATTCTTTCAGCAATTTTAACCAAGCTTCTGCTGCATCGTATTCTTCAGGCATCACTCCTCCACTTCAACAATGGTGTCAACCAATCATATGCTGGCTCGCCCTCACATTTATGTGCCCACTGAAAAGCACCTATTTCAAGTAAATCATTTATCGACAGTGTGCCCTTTTTTTCCCAAATTGGTCTGAACAATTTCCATGGAACAACCCATCTGCTTTTGTCTGGCATTCTAAGTAGAATAACTGCAATCCCGCCTTGAGACTCATGTTGATCAAAAGCGATCGCTTGATGATTCTTTAAGTTTCTTGTACTCCAGTATTTCCCTTTTGAATCTTTATCGTCTCCGATAATTGATACACCTTTGTGTATTGCAATCCAGTCTGGTGGGCCTGATCCTGTTCTCACCGCCAAGAACGATCCACGTTTCCTTGGATGTCCTGGGCCAACCTTTAGTACAGGTGGGTGCATTCTGTTCCAAGACAGGTCGCCATCTTGAGCAAGTCGATCGCGACTGTTATTACAGACACGTTCCCAAACTATTCCCCGGCCAGCCATCAGTCATGCGTGAGAAAGGTAACAGTTACCGTCCACGTTACTGCCGTTGGTGACGCTGCATACCCCTTCGATTGACTCACCTGTGCCACAAGGGCAGTATCCATGACAGGTGCTGGGATAAATGAATATTCTACGCTCTCGCCAGCCCCAGCAGTCAAAATAAATACAGGGATGGTTGTACCGACTGTTGGTGATGCATGATCCCAAAGCCGTAAATATACAGCCGCAGTTCCAGCGGTATTATCAATGAGAATTTGATCAAGTTTTGTTGATGTCGCGTCAACCGCTTGAGTTGCACTAAGACCAGTGGTGTATGTCAAAACATCGCGTCGAGTCGATAGCTGACCCGCAATGGTCGATGTGACCGAAGTGATCGCCATGGTTAACTCCCAAAAATGTAAATTTGACTTGCAGACCCAGATGGTTCGGTAGCCATTGAGCCATCAACCTTCGCAGCACAAAAAGCCAACCCAGTGCTAATCGGTATCCCAGTTTTAGACACAACCGTCATATCGATTCCGCTGTCAACGCGAAACAAACAAATGTGATCAGTGCCAATAGTAGGATTATCTGAATCATACAACGCCACAAAAAGATCAGCGCCTTCATTGTTGTTGACATGGATTGTGTAAACCCGACCAGTTCCACCAGTCAACTGTTTGGTTGCAACGGTAGCCCGTGTACCGTCGCTTTCACTAATGATCGTGGGGAGATCGGATTGACTTTTATTTGAAGTTATCGCCATTATACGACTCCTTGAGCGCCTTTGAGCTGTAGATTTTCTGCTTCAAGAAACTCTACGCGAACACTCATCGCACTTAATTTCTCAGAAAGCTGCAATAGTTTTAAATGGGCTTCATCAAGTTTTTCGCGAAGGGTTTGGACTTCTTTACGCAAATCATCACGATACAGATTTTTATCTGCCTGTGTCTCTTCGCTACGATGCTTCCAGTATTCCCAAGCTTTCGCTGATGAAAGTGCTGCAATAACGCTGATTAAAATTGTCACAATTTGATCTGTACTCATTTTCCACCCGCCACACCAACAGCATAGCCCCCTGCAACGACAATTGCACCTCCCATGGCGATGCCAAGAGTAGACCACACAATTGGACGCTCCCAAAATGGAACAGGTTTCTTGGCGATTTCCAGTTCTTTTTCCAGAGCTGCAATCTTTAAATCATACATTTTCGTGTCGAGTCTGTGATGCGCTGCGACCTGATCTGCCCACACGCTCAATCGTTCATAATCTGCCATCCAGGATGTTGGCAGAAGTACACCCTTGCACGACGATATGAACTCTGGCAAAACAGATATTGCTCTTTTGCATTGACCAACGACAGGATCGGATGGTTTGGGTTTATCAGGCAATTCGCTTGCTAATGTTGCAGACAGCAGCAAATAAATCATAAGGGTCCACCCCTACTGTTTATTCGTGATGTCAATAATTCTTCAGGCTCATCAGATTTCAACGCTTGTGTGATTTCTTCTTGTTCTTCTTCCGCGATATCATCAATTAAATCTAAAGCCTCATTATGCATTTCAAGCACTGCGTCTTCTTCAGGCTCTTGATATTTTTTTCGGGTGAAGTAATACACCACCAACCCAAGTATAATTGCTGCTGCCGTCGAAATGTACATCCACCATCTTTTGAAAAAATTACGCATTCGTTTCGCTTACGGTTGGCTGTTCAGATTTCCGAAAAGAACTGCCTTCTTTTGATCCCCAGTGCCGACCGCCGATGGCCATTGTTCCACCAGTCGCAATTGTTGCTATGGCAATGGCCAGTGTCGATGTCACTTCGACAATGCCATTGAGACAAGGCTGACACATCAACATGGCGACCAATGGGAGTATTCCAAGAGTCAAGGTGGCATATAAGCCTAATTTTGTTGCAGTAAGCGTTCTACTTGGTTTAAGTTGCATCTTTTATTTCTCCAATCATTTTAACCAGGTCTAAACCAGCCGAATCGATCTTCCCTCTTTTTAGCTGGAAGTGATGCACTACCCCGCTGTACTCACAGCGAGTTGCAGGTTTATAAACCGTATCTGTATCTGGTGTGTCCAATGGCATACCTGTTGCGATGCTAATTGCTTTTACCAATGCTTTAAGTGCTTCAACTTGCACTGGGTAAAATCCCAGATGATTTTTCAAAGTTGTGCCATGAACTTTGCCATTCCAGACCGGACGCTCACCAAACCCATGACGAACGTACCAACTTCCCCACTTTGGGTAGTAAGCATTGTTTATTTCGACCCCAGTTGATGAATGATTCCATTTTCTACCACCGGCATGCCATGTTGCGTGTTGCATGTCACACGTTTGAAACACAGTTCCATCTGCCGATATGAGAAACGTTACCGAGATGCCTCTTTTATTAAGAACCCGCTGGCAAGTTTTTGAGCTTGTACAGACATCCCAATGGACCACAAACATTTTCACGTCGCGCTTTGGCTTGCCTGTGTAATCGCTGTAGTTGCCCTTTTCAGCTTTAAGCCCCCTGGGCTCAGTCCATAAGACCACCTTGTCCCATTCAATCGCGTAGGGCTCACCATTGTAGATGATTGAGTTGCCAGAACAACTTTCAGTTTCTTCACGGGCATAGACATCAATTTCGCTTATTCGTTCATTGTAGAGCCGTCTAAAGCTTGCTGGGCCAAATAACCCATCTGCTGTGAGACCATTTTTTTCTTGCCATGCTGTGATAGCTTCAATTAAATCTTCGTCAAACTCTTCACAATCAAACCAATCCGGTGACCAGCCCATTTTTGCAGCACTGGCCTCGTTGTAAAATATTTTATTTTCTATGCCCATGCTTTACCATTAGAAAGGGATTTCCTCAAAATTTTCCCCAGATGAAGTAGACCCAGACCCATTTTTTGATCCCAAGAATTGGATTTGATTTGCCAACACTTCGGTTGACCAACGATCCTTACCTTCTTTGTCTTGCCACTTTCTGGTCTGTAATCTTCCTTCGACATAAACTTGCCGACCTTTGTCGAGATATTTGCCGCAGTTTTTAGCCGTGTTCCCAAATGCAATAATGCTGTGCCACTCAACCTGATCAACCCATTGATCTGTTGATTTATCTTTTCTTCGATCGCTTGTAGCAATCCGAAGGGTAGTGACACTTGTGCCTGAGTGTGTTGTTTTTACTTCTGGCTTATGGCCCAGATTGCCCACTAAAATTACTTTGTTAACTGACATGGTTTGCCTCCGCAGACAAGTTAACGCCAAAAAAAAAGTCTCGCCACTTGGACGAGACTTTGGTTAACCGACCTAAGTAAAGGGTTAGTTGACGGCACCACGATCGATGACTTGAAGACAAATTCTGCGTGCAGTAGCAGATCCGTCACCATCTTCGACCAAGAACCCAACTTGAACAACTTGCAATCCACTGCCTGTTGGGGCAGTCAATGTGACTTTACCATCATTGCTGTTGGTGTCAAGAAAGCAAGGCAAACCAGCAGATGAACTGGCTGGGGCCGCTGAGAAAGTTGCATCAACAATTGAACCAGCGACTGTGGCAACTTGAAAGTCAACACCATCGCCAGAAGCGGCAGTAGTAGAAATACCAAGAATTCTGGCTTCAGCGCCAGAAGAAGAAGCAGCTTTCAAGCATTTTCCATTGGTGTGCATTCTAACAACAAGAGCGGTTGCAATAGCTTCACCACCTGTAAATTGACTTCCAACAAACATGGTGTTTGCTTTTTCAGCCATCACCTCGATTGCACCAGTTGCTTTTCCGATTTGAACTTTTCGATCAGTATCAATGGCGAAAACTTCAGTACTATCTTCTAAAATCTTAAAAGTTGCACCAACTTTCAATTGAAGATCAGTACAATCAATGTCAAGATCACCAGTCGCTGGTGAGTTGATCAATGAGCCACTGCCTCTGAACATGAATGCACTTGCACCATTTAGGATAAGCCCAGCGTCTGCTGAATGAGTCAGTGTGATTTCATTATCAGCACCAAAACCCAAGACTGCGGAATCGCTGTTTAATTTAAGATCATTGCTGACCAATACCGCTGTTGAAGCATTCAAATCAATAGTAGCTTCACCATCAATGGTAAGAACACTGTTGCTCGATTGATGAATAAAACTGGCTGTGTCACCAAAACAGAGTTTGTTGGTTCCGTTGAGAGTGAGTCCAGTTCCATCTGTGTGAGTCAAGGTTGTATCTAAATCCGCACCAAACCCAAGAACAGCAGAATCTGAAAGAAGAGAAAGATCATCACCAACAGTAACATCAGCGTTGAAAATGGCTTTACCTTCTTCTGAGCCATCAAGGGTCAAAAAGGTGGTGTCTGCACCACCATCTGTTCCCTTAAAAATAATATCAGAATCGGATGCCTGGGCATCAATTGTAATGTTGCCAGTCGAGGTGGCTATTGTGACAGCAGCGTCACCAGCAGTAATGTCATCAGCAGCAATGGCAGATGCAGTGACTGAAGATGCAGCGGTCAAAACATCGTTGTAAGTGATTGGTGCAGAACTGCTAAAACCAATTTCAAAAACGCCGTTGGTTGAGTCTGTTTTGATGACACCAATTTTTGCGACTCTAATTTTCATTGAGTCATCATCAGCGTTAGTTGTCAATGCTGTCTTAACAAAAGCCGAAACAGATGCATGAGGAACATTTGTTGATGCGTCTTTAATGGTAATTGTCGTATTTGGATTGCTATAAGATGATGAATGAATCACATACAATCCATCGTTAGCAGAATCTTCAGATGAGGTAATCTGAATGATGTCGTTTGCAGCAAAATTGGTGGTGACATTTGAGCCAATCACGATGGTTGTTGCCGAGGCAATATTTAAGTTGCCGTTCAACTCATTGTTTTCTGGGTCAACCGTGAAGACGATACCACCATCTTCAATAGCATCTGCCATGTAATCGTTGTTCATGTGCAAGTAGCGATCAGCAGTAACGACTTGACTGTTCACTGTTGTGGTTGTTCCGTTAACTGTCAAGTTTCCGGTAATGGTAGTTGCACCATCAACCTGCAAGCCACCAAGCAATTGCATAATATCGCTTGAACTTGGGATGATGTTTCTGACATTGGTGTTGTCGTAAGCTATGCCTTTAAATGTCGCCATGTGGAGTCTCCGTAGATTTTATTGAGTGGACGCCATTAACGTGGCATCAAATCATTACATCGTCAATTAATTAATATGGACAACATGGAACATATCAAGGAGAATGAATGCTGGGTTTCCCTCTGTCATGACATACCCAATGTGGATCACGCTATTGCCACTTTCTGTTGGTGGAACAATTGTAGCCAATCCATCAACACTACTTAAATACACACTTTTTCCTACATCAGATGTGGTTGCTGGAGACGCTAAAGAAACATCACAAACGCCAGACTGAAAAGCCGTTACAAGATTGCCTTGATTTGCATTTTTTTCTGCAACGCCAATAACTGGATTGTTAATAGTCGATTTAGCTAATTTGCAAACGCCATCACTATCGGCAATTGATGAGCATAAAACCTGACCAGACTTAACATTTACAGATACTCTAAGTCGGCTAACAACCGCTTTTGTGCGAACACTGGTTCTTGTATTTCTATGCCTAAGAGCCATAAGACAACCCTTTTATAAGGTTTCCGATTAGCCCTTATCTGTTTGACGCCAGTGCAAACGAGCGCATTGAATTAAATTATCAGTTCCATTATCGCTTTTGATTTGCAAATAAACTGTCCCAGCATTTCCTTTTAACTCACCACCCAAAGGAAATGTTGGTGCAATATCTAAACGATTTGTCAAAAGATGATATCCAGTGGTCACAGCATACGCCGCCATACTAAATGAATATATTGGCATTTTCCCATCAGAATCCCAAGACAGCAAACAATCATAATTGGCGCCATTTGTCCCGAAAATCATGACTTCAATGTGGCTCCATATACATCTACTCGTTGGAATGGGTTCAACATGAGTAGACCCAGTAACAGTCGGTGTGGTCAACGTGACTTTGTTTGTACCGCTTGTGCCGTCATCAACAGTGACACCACCTGTTGTGAGATGATTCGCATTATACTCGATGTAGCCGCTGCTCATATGAACCTCCAGAGGTAAGTTATCAACGCATCTTCATGCTGTCAAAGCATTTGACAACATTTCAACTAAAGATCCATCGCCAGCGTTTTCGCGTTTTTAAATAATACAGTTTATCTTCATTTTCAAAAGCTTCTTTTTCGGCACGAATAGATCGATATGCTTTTTCACCATTTTTATGTTTCAAATAGAACCTGGCGTAATCGAAAAAATACAGAAAAATAAAACCGAGAAAAACAGTTTCGAGAAATTGTTGAAAATGAATCTCTTCATGTCTTCTTTCCACATCAGATATTTCACCGCGACAAATCACGATGAAACCAAGAGTAATCGCCCCGATACTGATCGGGGTAATTTTTGAAAGCCAAACAGGTATCGAGCTATTCTCAATAATAATTGGCTTCCAATTTTTCATTCTCATCAGGTATCAGGATTTACGATGTCAACGACAAACATATCTGAACGACAAGAGTTACCAGCGTTTGCAACACTCCAGTCAGCAGACAATTCAAGAAAGTTTGCATCAGTTGTGTTTAATGTAAAACTTCCCTTGACATTCCATTTTGGTGCAGTCCCAGGAAGATCGGGATCTTGATATGAAATCATTGCAACAGCAGTTCCGGTTGCACCAGCAGTGCGAACTTGTATTACAGCTTGTAAACAAAAAATATCATTATTTACAGAATCAATTGCGGCTGATGTATAAATGAGTTCATTGCTTGTTATTGTTGCGCTTGTACCAAGCCTTAAAGCGGTTGTAAGCGTGTCAGTGCTGTTTGTTGCGGTTGCTATGCCCCATGCCCAAACTCTTATTGTAGATCCAGCTACCAGAGTATTTGCTGGAATTGTATAAGATGATAAAGCCGTTTCATCTGTACTATTTGTGTGAGCAGTTCCAGCGGCAACTTGTGCATTAGCCTGACCACCGACATACATCTTCGCACTACCTGTGCCGCCATGATCAACATGCATAGCTATGCCATGCTCAAGTGCGCGGCCACTCATAAGTTGAGGAATTGCTGACATTATTCTCTCCTTGAAAAAAAGACTCTTATATTAATTAACATGAATTATTTGATTTTTCTTTTGAGTTCTCGATCCTTATCAGTAAGAATGCTTTGCATCAAATGATCGCCCACCCCAAATGGAACAGTTTGGTAGCCCATGGCTCGATGTACACCTTGCTCTACTGGCATGTTTAAAGGCCTGGAATAATGTTCAAACATCCATTGCCCAGTATGCTCAGTGTAAACCTCACCGTCCTCACTTAAATCGTAACCAAGGTTTGTAAATTGTGTTCTGAAATACTTTGATTGAGCATCACGATCACCTGGATATTTTTCCACTCCTTCTTTGTAAAGCATTGGCAAACTCCGACCACCTAACGCTCCAAGAATAGATTCGATTGCTTCATTGCCCATCCAGTAATGTCCGACATCATTTTGATCTAATTTTTCGCCAAGTTGACCATATCTCCCAGAAAACATTCCAGAATAAATACTTAATGGTCCAAGTTTTTTATTTGAAAGAATCCCTTGAAGTAGAATTTGATTCAGAAGAACAAACTTCTTTGCGTCATTCAAGGTCGCTGGCACATATCTGATATTTCCAATCAGTTCATTTGATTTACTACCTGTGGCAAGTCTTGACATTCCCTGTATTGTTCTTTTTTGGTATTTTTTACGTTCTTCTTTACTAAGCCCTGTTGGGAAATCTACAACGACAGGTTTTACTGTAATTCTTAAATCGTCGCCCCACTCACGAAGTGTGTCCATGATCCCATATTTTTTGACTCTTTCGGACACAATGGAATCAAGCCCTTCGCCTCTCGCTACATCAACCGCTCTTTCGCGCAGACTTTTTTCATGCAATGCGACTTCTTCATTTTCAGCACCTTGAATTTTGAAAAAGAATCCACCATTATGCGGGTTCATCGTATTGCCTGCAATAAATGCATCGTGTGTAATAAAGTGCAAGGGTACGTTTATTCTTTCAATGTCCATTCCACCGAAGAATTGTTCACCTTTTGTAAGAGGCAAAACAACCCCTAATAGTGGGTTCAAAGATGAGCCCAACACCTCATAAAAATCCTCACCGCCGTCAGAACCATACTCAAAAAACATGCGGAACCATTTTAAATTGTCTTCAAAAGGCAACGAAGGAAACAAAGTTATCAATTTTGAATATTGATCCAAACTTGGAATGGCGGCATTTCCTTTCTTTTTTCCAAATAGTTTAGTCATCCAAGACACAGGTATTCGACCCTGCAAATAATCAGCTAATGCTGAATCTGGTTCTAAAAGCTCAAATGCTTCGTTCATAAGGTCACGTCTCAAACGCATCCAACCCAATACTCTGTCAGGGTTTTCCATTAGAATTTGAGTCATCCAGGCCCAAGAACGTCGCATGTAACTGTAAAAAAGAAATGTATTTCTCATCAGTCCACGTTCAAAGTCAGTCAATTGTCCATAGTCCAACATTGAGTCTCTAACGATTTTTGCAGCATCAAATGGTCGATGACCACTTTCTAACAAATCAAAATACATTGAATATCTGTAGTATTTATCCATGCTTTCAGCATACTCAATCATCATCTGTTGATATCGCTCACCACCGAACCACGACCAAAGTTTTTCAATGTCAGACTCATGATGTGTTCGGAGGTCTGCTAAAAACTCAGAACCAGTTTCAGCCTTTAAATACGAACTACCAATTCCATATTCAATGGCTTGACGCATAAGGTCATCGGCAAAGTATATTTTCCCTTCTGGGGTAATAACTGGCGGGAACCGAAACTTTTCATCAGGTGCTCTCATGATAATTTTCTCAGGACTCCCGTAATATTTCCCGGCAATAGTTCCGGTCAACCCACCCGCTAATACTCCAAGGCCAGCGGCAACAGGCCCACCAGCTACAACCATACCAGTCACGCCTCCAGCTAATGCGCCCATAATTCCAGATGTAGGCAAACCATTTTTACCCAAAAAGCCGGCTCCATAACCAGCTAAAACCCATGCTGGTATGGTAGCAGCAGTTCCAATACCGAGAGCTGTTACTGCGCCACCAGCGGCTAATCCAGCACCACTAAATTTCAAAGCAGAAATTGACTTGTAGTAATCTTTTATGCTCACGCCATCAAAACCAAATCTTTGGATGCTACGCATAAAGTTTGCTTCCATAAAAATTGCGCCCATGACTTGTTTAGGACGATTATGAGCACTTGCACCACCTGGCACTCTGCTGGCATACCTCGAACGTAACGCTGGGATTTTTTTAATAGCCGCTGCCAATGCGCTATAACTTGCACCAACAGCTATTTGACCGACTGGCACACCAATCGCCGCACCTAATGTCATTGATGCCAAACTCTCTCCAGCCAAGGTTCCAACTACACCCCCCATCACGGCACCATAGTTCATAGCGTTTGCAACTTTCATCATGTGCGTTTGTTGAATGTTTCCGACAGCGTTTGCATTAAAGTAAGGCATGCCAAATTTACCGACTGTGACCATGACCTTTATATTATTTGTGATATTGCCGTAGTTCATAAACATGTTGATAAGACCCTCAGTAAACATCATCGCTTGGGGTCTTCCAATTTTAGAATTCAACTCTTGTAAAAAGATTTTGGTTTGCTCATATGATTTGAGTTTTTCTTTGTTTTCTTCATACGGCAAACCTAATTTTTCGGCTGTTTCTTTGCCTTGAGCCTTAACTCTTTCTTGTTGCATTTCTTGTTCAGCATATTCTCTTGATACTTGCGCTGCCGCCATCTCTTGTTGTTCTCGATCAAGTTGCAATCTGTGAGCTGCCTCTGTTTCTGCAAAAGTTGAATCGAGTTCTTTCAAATAATGAATTCTACCTCGGTCATGAATTATTTGTTCGACCTTGTTGAGCATAGCAGTATGCAGCTTTTCTTCATTTCTCATCAGACCTTTAGCTGCAAGCGCATTTCCAAATTGACGATGATGATATTCTGCGGCACTAACCAACAACAATGCCGCTGCAAAAGACATTATGGGAGTTATCACCGACCCTGCTGCCAAACCAGTCAAACCAATCGAGCCTAAAGCACCAGTACCCAAAAGGCTTGCTGCAATAGTACCTAATTGAGAGGTTTGATAAGCTTTTGCATCTTCTCCGATTATTGCTTTCAGGCGTTTTTGTTGTCTTCTGGCCACTAAAGCAGCGTACCTGCGGTCGAGTTTTTTATCTGCTCTAATTACAGATGCCAATTCAGACCAATCTTCAATCACCTCACCATTTGGATCTACTCGTTTTTTTAAATATCGACTTTTGGTTTCTTCCCATTTATTTCTAAGCTGTTGCATGACTTCAATTGATTCATCATCCAAACTAACGTTAGACAGGTTTTCAGCTCGTACTCTGTCAAGCTGTCTTTTAATCCTAAAATGTTCAGATGGTCCCGCTTTACCAATTTGTTTTCCGATGCCTAAAGCTTGATCTTCAATGTCCATGAGATGTTCAATAATTTTACCAGGCAGCATGTATCTGCTACCGTCAGCCGCCAAATAGATTTGGAAATTATCTGTCTTTCCAACTGGCCTTGCGCTCATCCCAAGTTCATTCACGATTGACTCTGCTGCTGATTGTGCAGCCCTCACCAAATCAGGCTCAAAAGCGTCATAAGAAGTTGCTTCATTAACCAATTGTGTTTTTACTGGTTTCCGGATCAACTGCCCTCTTTCCGCACCTAAAGTTCGTTCACTGATGGGGATTGCTTGCATGTTCATCAGCTTATTGATTTGATCTGTGACCGCTTTATCAAAAGCATCTTTTGAACTTATTGGCCTCACGCCTTGGATAGCGTGTTTTTTGTAAAGAGTGTCGATGTCGATATTGCCGCTCAACTGAGCAAGTTCTGTAGCAAATTTATTTTTGTGATCATGGTGCGACAAGGCAACTAAAATATCAGCCAGAATATATTCTGGATTTGTTGTGTATCGCCCGAACTTTTTACGAGTCGCCGGATCTGCGCCTAAAACATCATAAAGAGTCAACAGTGATTTTGATCGGTCAGCACCCGTTGGTCCACCATCAGTCAACAAAAGATTCAATGTGTAAAGGGCTTGGCGTTTTTGATTTACGCTGTATTCTGATTCTAATGGCAAAAGTAAAGCATCATCTTCAGCACCAAGTTCTTTTAAAAGCTTGTTTATTGACCCACGAAAATCTGCTGGTGCGGCTCTGTAATCACCAAATCCCTTATCTCGCAGGAACTCAATCATAGATTCGGTGGTGATTTCTTTTCCGGTTCTTTCAATAAAATGATGGTCAACTGGCGAACCATTAGCCACTTTGTTGGGGTCTGTTACAAACGTATCGAAAGCAGTATCCATGTTGTACATGGACGGCCCAAACCGCCCTTCATAGAATAAAGTGTACGCTAATCGCCGGGTTCTCATTTGCTCCAAGTATGGCATGTCCGGATTAAATTCTAAAGCACTTCTCCCAATAGTTGACTTCAGAATTACATCGCCAATTAAGTTCACCTGGTTGATTTTTTGTTGGGTTAAAATTTGTAACTCAGTAACAGAATTTACATACAAAATTTGAGATGATACATCCAGTGTTTGATATGGGCCAAGTTCTCTTAACTGGCTCAAAGACTCAATCACTCCAGCCTGCCTTTGATCCATACGTCCATCGCTCATGAAAATGCTTTGCACAGCATTCAAAAAGCCCTCGTCGGTTACTTCTTCAAATTGCATTGGATTTGCTCTTGTCAAATCATCAGCAACCTCATTCATTCGATGTCGTATTTCATACAGTTTTGGCAAAAGTTCTGGTCTGACCGCTGGAACTAATGTCGTTGAAAATTTGAGCATAATTTCGATGAAATGATCATATGTTGCATCGGGGTTGCTTTGATAAAATTCATTGATTTTATCCAACATATCTTTAGATAAATTGTTACCAACTTTTTCGTATCGTTTTAAAAACTCAGCCCATTTTGGAGGTAAATCTTTGTATTTATTAAATACCTTAAACAATGCACTAAACAATGCTGCTGGTTGCCCTACAACTGGTGTCATGTCGGACAGTTCTTTAAATATTTTGCTGAAAGACTTAAACGCTCCTTCAATCATTGATGCTGGTGCAGCTTCTAATTTTGCATTCCGATACGAACCAATTGGAGCAGCAGTGTCCATAAAGGCATCAGTTAAACCGTTGAACTCAGCTTGAGTCACAGCATATTTTTCACCAACCTTCCTTATTGATTTGAACTCGTCCCAAGGCATCAACAATGCACCTGGAACTTGATCTCCCATGGGGAAGCCTGCAATCATATTTGCATTGCGTAAGACCCGTTTTGCTTCATTTGCTTCGATGTAATGTACTTTGACCAAATCAGTTGGTGTCAATTGTTTTATTGTCGCTAACTCAGATGGGTATAATCGATACTTTTTTGTTTCAACACCATCTACAATTTGTGTGACTGCGCGACGTTCTTTTAATATTTCTGGCCGAGAAAAGATTTTGGCAAATCTCGGTTGTTTAAAAATATCAAGTTCAACTACTTTTTGAACTAAATTATCAATCTGTGTTTCATCAAATAAAATTTCTTTACCTGATTTTATTGATGGTATGTCTTCATCTTTTATACCAATCCAATTTTGCCAAATTTGTTTATCGTAAATTTGTACATCTTTCCAAGCTTCGCTCATGCTTACATCGAGCAATGAATCCATAAAAACTCGACATTCTTTTTTAATTTCAGTTGCTCTGCTGGTGCTCACTGTTGTTCTGGCTGTCAACGGAACGTATTTTCCTGACCTTAAATTTGCGAAAGAAGGTTGTTCTTTTAGTTGTTGCAATGTGTCAATGACCCAGGCTCTACGATAAAGTTCAAGGGTTGTAATTTCAGTTCCATCTTGTATCAAAGAGCCTGTAATCCTATGTATGCCATTTTCATCAAGTTCTAATTTTGCATTGTATGGATCAAACAGAGGACTATTTAAATCTCGTAAAAATTCTTTGGCGTTGTATTTACCTTTCAACACTGCTTCTTTTGATGCCTGCATCGTAGCTGAACGCCGATTATCGAGATTAGACGGCGTGCTCATAATCGTTTCTTTTGGCATGAAAGTCTCATCAGCTCTTACGGTTGCTGTGGCTGTTTCAGCGGCTCTTAATTCTGGTTGGAATATAGCAGACCAGGAATCCAAAGACTCTGGCATCATTTTTATTGGCACCGTTTCAGAAAATTGCGCGTGCCGCATTCTCAGCCAAACCTTGTCAAGAAACATTGCTGCTTCTTTCATCATCAACGCATAATGCCCATTTGGAGGCACATCGTCAGTTGTTAGATGCTTTGAAAGAGCTTTTACAAAATCATTCTTACCACGGTCAGTCATTTTCCCATGTTCTGAACTGTAGTAATCAGACGCAATTTTACGAGACAAAGGTGGCAATAATTTTTCAATTATTGTTTGATTTGCCTGTAAAAAATCCAATGGGGTCGCATCTGGGTCCATGACAACTGTAAACCCATCATTGTATTCATCGATTATGCCCATGACTCTTGGGTCAACATCAACACTTGGATCGTAGTTTGGCACTTCTTTTGTTGTTGGAAGATACCTTTCTGTCATTGCCCTGGCTTCATCAAATTTAAACTCAGACATAACGTTGGTGTTGAATTCTATTTCGCTTTCATTCAACTTGAAGGCTTCCATATCGTTACGCTTTAAACCGCTTGGAAGCCCAGCCCCTTTCATGACTTGTTGATTCCCGGTTTCCAACGCAGAACTATGCAAATCAACCAACGGAGAATATTCCGCATAATCTCTGGCGGCGTACTCATACGACAATATTGGTAGCAGTTCTGTGCGCTGATATGCTGCATGGTATTTGAATGGAATTTCAACATCACCAGCTTGCTTTTTCCATTCAGAAACTTTCAAAGTTTTTTGTCGCTGGAAAACATGTTTATGAATTTGAGTGGCTGTTAAATTATCAAGTCCCAGATATGCACCAAATAACAACAATTCATCTTGTCTTAGTTTAGGTGAGCCCTGGTACTTTAATGATTCAGATATGCGATCAATCAAACTGGACAGTTGTTTTTTCGATAGGTCTGGAACATCTGATATTTCTGGCATTAAACGCACAGCGACTTTTGAATCAATTGAAACATTTTCTTTAGAGTCGAGTTTAAAAATATGCGACCCGGTATACAATGCTTTTCTTACAGCTTGTTTAATTAAAATAGTTAGAGTTTGGTCTTTAGAAACACCATACAGTTCAGAGCCTTTAGACTTCAAGATGTCGTTAGAAAACTTGTTGACCTTTGTTGAACTAACTTTGTGGGCTTTTTGCAAGTCTTCTATTGATATGTTTTTGTTTTCGGCATCAATGATTCTTTTTTGTAGATGATTAAGCATTGTATCAATACCAAACCCATCAACAAGAGTTTCAAGATCCAGATGCGTCAAGCCTGTATCAATTCGATTTATTGCTGGTTCGGTGAAGTATACGTGTTCTGAGTCTGAGTCACCCCTTCCGATTCTTCCAAGGGTGGCGCTTGTTTCATAAATTCTTGACAGCTTGAAACCATCCCTTGTCGGTATGGAAGCCCCAGCAATTCTACGTTGAATTCTTCGTTGTTCACGAATTCGTTGGAGTGAATCAGATTGTAAAGATTCAACGACTCTGTTGGTTGATCTTGTGGTGACTGTGTATCCATTTCCTTTGAGGATTCGTTCGTAGGCATTCAAGGTCTCCAGGTTGTAAGCGTGTTTGATTAAATCATTGACAATTTCTTCATTGCCATAAAAATCCATCATTTCTCTTCGGACTGGTTGCATATGTTCCAAGTCTTCAGGTGTCATATTGTGGACAGTAATTTCTTCTGCAATGTCTTGTATGGTCTTACTTATGTTCGCAGCAACAGGACGTTTTGTTATTTTTAACTCATATTCGCCCAAAGGCGTGTCTAACATCACTTTGTCTTTTGTTGGGTCCATTAGCAAGGCAGCTACACTCCCAGAACTAATCGGCTCAGGCAGTGCGCTGTGGTGATACATCATCTTTGAATCGCGAGTTCCGCGTGGAACAAACTCACCACTGTGGATAACGGTTCTTGATGGTTTTTGAGTAACGCTCAACTTCATGTCATTAGTCAATGGCATTGTGTAAAGAGCGTCGTACACTTTTCCATTTTCCATGATGTTGTAAATATTTAAATCATGCGCCAGTAATTTGTATTTTGATGTCAGAACAAAGTTCATCAGATTGATATCTGGGTTGGCTTTTACGTCCGACTTCAAATCTTGTATTAACTTTCGTGAATTTACGCTCAACAAAGAAAATAGCGTTGGATTAACAAGGTTAGTTGCGGTTTCATCCATTTCTACTTTCAATATTTCTACCAAAGTTGGATCAAATCGGTCTTCAATGTTTCTTTTGTGAGTGGTTTCAACCCAGTCTAATTCAAGAGAAACGTCAGGTAGGCCATCAATACCAGCTTTTGTTGCTGCGCCTTTTGGCACTGGGTTGCCCCAACTTTTTCTAATTTCATCAAATGCCGAAACAACGTTGAAATTAGTAGTGCCAACGTCAGTTTTCGGAACCCTGTATGCAATTGCATCATAACCTTGAGCAGCGGCTTCTCTGGCAATTCTGGAGACCACCGATAAAACTAATTCTTTATTTTGAAAACGATAAGAATCAGCCTCAAGTTTTGTTCCCAACCCATTGATTATTAAAGTCTTTTTACCAGACAAAGTTGCAAATCGATTTGTCCTAACATTTGATTTTGGTTCCCCATCTTCCAAAAGCATTGTCAATCTTATATGAGGTTCGTTATCAACAACTGCATCCCCAGCTTTTGCATCTTTAACTTTTACCAACATCTCAACTTTGCGACCTTCTGTTCCAGGGACTGCGTGCCAAAGTTTATCAACAGAACCTCCAGGTCTGCCGCTTTTTAACAAGATTTGAGCCTTTTCAAGTTCAGTGTCTAAAGCTTTATATTTTGCAACCATTGCTTCAGCTTGGTTTTTTGCGGCAAGTTTTTTGTCACTCAATTCAGCTACTGGAACATCTGTTATTTTTTTCTGGATGTTTGTAATCTTGCCTTTAAGGTCTTGTCGTTTCTGACTGATATCTCTTTGAGTCAATCCAAAATAATTTTTATCAGTCCTAATAATGTGAGCTCGCCCTGAAGTCTGAACCAATGATTCATCCGTTAAATTACCCGCGAGCCATTTTTCCATGACTTTGACTTTAGAGCGCATTGCAACAGGTATTTTGTTGTAGTTTATTTGACCGTCTAATTCAAAAGCAAGTTTTATAGCGTCATAAACGCTGGCTACATCATCATCGAACATGAACCGGGCCAATCCTGTTCTTGTTTCATTGGCATCATAATTTTCAACGAAAGTTTTGATTTGATTTTCAGTTGTCCCAAAATGGATAAATGAGTATGCGCCAGTTTCCTTGTTGACAAGGTTTGTTCGCTTGTCGAGCGGAAATCCAACAACTTCTTGGAGTACTTGGTGTATTGCTCCACCAAACGCCGCATCTTTTTCATGGCGATATGCAATGCCGCTGTATTTGCCATCGATGACAGCCTTGATGAATTCCATGACCATTCTGCGAGGCTCGCCTGCATAATCATCGAATATCGTGTTTTGAAATTGTGCCGCCATCAGTTTGGCTTTAGTTATGTCTGAATCAGATATTTTGCCGATGTAACCGGAAGAAAGGACATCATAGTACCCGTCTTTAAACAAGTTTTTCTTTATCGTATCTATTTGTCGGTCATAGGAGTCTATAACTAAAGAAAGGTCTGCTATTTGACGTTCGGCTTGCTCTGTTCCTTCTTCTTTCAGGTCTTTTTTACTTGCAATGGATCGTTCTCTCTCTTCTTTCAAGCGCAAATATTTAGATTGCAATTCAAACGCACGACCCGGTGTATTTTTGCTAAACCCTACAGGTTTGTTTTCGTAGATGATATCTTCAATGACCAGAACATTGTCGGTGATTTGGTCGGCTCTCTTTGCTTTTGTTGGCGCTACTTGAATAATGATTGAGTTGCCATCCGCATCAATTGCCGTATACGCCATGGCGTTTTCACCATTTGCAAATTCAATGCGCTGCAAACCAAACTCAGAAGTAATGTCATCTCGGCCTGAGATGTCTTCGTTCAACCTTTTAAGCTGCTCTTCGGCCTGTTCAATCTTAACATTTAACTTTTCCAGCTCTCTTTGCTGAAACTTGTCCTTTTCAAACGTCACTTGGGTTCGCATGGCGTTTCGGTCACGAATAATCTTATCTCTGGCAAGCTTTTGCGCGTTTTCAAACTGTAAACTGTTACCTTTTAATTTGATTATTTTTTCTTCTGCAATGTCTGGATGTTGAATTCTTACCAATTCATTTGTTCTGGATTGGCGTTTTTGTTGCACCAAAGTGTGTCCTTCAGTGTAAACCAAATTTGACTGCAACTCTGAAGATAAGCTGATGACTAAATATTCTTGGTCTGGGAGTGTTTTTTCAGACACCCAGGTTGTTCCTTCTTTTAGCCCAACAATTAAATCCTCACCTTGGGACAATGGAAGTTGTTTAAACCTTTTCACGTTTGAGCGTAGTTTTTCGTCTTTTGTTGGGTCAACATCTTTAAAGTAGTCTTCCAAGAAATCATTTAAAGCATTGTCCAATGACTTGATTATTTCTGGATTGCCATCAATTGTTTTATTGTTTTCAAGGCTTTTTAAATCTCTTCTCAACGCCTTTGTTTCGCGAGCCAAACTCATATATTTTTCAAACTGCGTTGGGTCGGTCACCCCTTTAATTACTTTATCGTACTTCAATTTTGCGGCAGCAATTTTCTTCAATACAGATTGCGCTTTCTTTTTATTGATTTTGGGATGCGTTTCAAAAGCATCTCGGGCTTCAGATATACTTGTTCTTTCTTGAGATATTTGTGTGATGTCTTCATTTAGCTTCTTTAAGCTTTTTTCAGCTTTTTCAAGTTCAGAAGTTTTTGTGAGTTCTAATTTTTCAAGACGTTTTATTTCAGCATTGAGTTCCTTCTTGGCTTCACCTTTTGGAGCTTTTGCTTTTCGTTCTAAACGTTGTGTGCTCGCTTCTTCAATTGTTTCATCAAGTTCTAATTTGATTTTATTGATATTTACTTGAGTTTCATCAATCGTTTTACTTTTTTCTGTCAGTTGTTTTTGAAGTGACGATAACTCTTTTTCCCAAGGAAGGGCTTCCCAAGCTGCTTCAGCTTTAAATATCTCGGTTTCAAGTTTGTTTATTTCAAGCGGGTCTGCTGTTCCGGTTGTGTTTTTCTTGGTTGCTTCAAACTCTTCAATTTGAAGTTCATTCCTCTCAATCTTTTTCTGCAATAAAGCAATACGTCTTTCTGCACCCAGCTTTACACCGTTTCCAAAAAGCTGATTGAATACTCCTTGATCCCCAATAGGTATATAGATTTTGTCTTTGCCTGTTCTTGCAAAGTATTGAATGGCTTGAATGATAGCTAACTTACGTTGATGATAGTCTTTTGCCGCCAGACCTTTTTCGGTGTACATCGTGAAGTAGTCACGCATGAGCATCCAGGTTCCAGACAAGGAATCAATGACAACGTTTGCTTCGTCTTCAACAAATCGAACGAACGACTCTCTGGCTACATTCCCTGTTTTGGGGTCATCAACAGGATTGCTTTGATCATATATTCTTATTTCTTTTTGATTTTCTTCACGTCTTGCATCGAGTGAATTTTCATCTCTGATTCTTTCAGATATCTTGACGTTTTTACCTTTAACTTCAAGTTCAGCTTCTCTGTTTATGATTTCAGCTTCAATTTTTTCGGCATCTGGGAATAGGTTGTTTGCTTTTTTACGATCCAATTCTTTGATTTTGCGCGTTAAAATCTCTCTGCTTTTGTTCAATCGCTCAACTCTGGGCTCCAGTTTTTTGATTCCACGTTTTTCTTTCTTCGCTGCTTCAGTCCATATTTGAGCAATTTGGAGTTTTTGACCCGGTGTTTTTCCAGAATCTCGCTTGAAGAATTCTTTGTAACGTTTAATTTTTTCGTCCAAAGTTGGAAGCGCATTGATTTCATCCAGTTCTTCTTTTGGAATACCTTTCAACTGCTCTTCCCACGGCAGTGCTGCATACTCTTCTTTGAGCTTTTTAAGTTCAGCAGCTTTGGCTTTGGGGTCAGCTTCTTTTAGCTTGAGGCGATCATTATTTATTTGGACAATTGTGCGTCTTTTTTTGAATTTAGTGGGATAATCACTTTCCCACAATAATTTAATAAAACTGACCCCTTCTTTATCAGCTTTTTCTTGAATCTTTGCGTTGTGCTTTTCCCATGCAACCTTATCAATGGGGTCTTGTATTCTCTCATTTTCAATATCAAATGTGTATCCCCGTCGAAGTGAATTTATTGATCTGGCTTCTGACCTTGTCAACGCATGGCCGCGTTTTGCCTTGACAATTATTTTGCGTTGTTCTTTGAGTTTTTTGAGTTCATTTTCAACTGTTTTTGTTTTTTGTTTGTTCTTTTTACGTTCTTTTAATTCAGCAGTTTTTTCTCTGATAAAAACATCAAAGACACCAGGCCCATCTTTGACATCCACAGCAAGATGATGCCATCTATAAGCGTCACGAAGTTCTTGATTCAAGGTAGTAATTCTTTTTTTAGTTGCAGCCTTGTCTGTCATTTTTTCAGTTTCTTCAATTTTCCTTGCAAGGGCTTTGGACCCTTTCACCAAATCAGTCGGTTTTCTGGTTTCAATTTCTGTGGTTTTTTCATTCCATCTTTTTAGTTCTTTAGCGGCCTCTTTTGGACCCTCACGTTTAAAGCGCTCTACTTCTTCAGCCTTAACTTGCAGCTCATCATCAATGGCTTCAAGTTTGGTTTTCTGCTCATCAATTGTCGCAGCCCAATCCAACTCATCATATTGCTTTTGAAGTTCTGTTAAATTTCTTCTCTCAGTTGCCAAGTCATTGTCAATGGGTAAATCAGCTTCTTTCTGCCAAATCTTTCTTGATATAAGTGGATATTTTCTTGAAGCGTATTGTTTATTCCGAACAACATCATCTTTTCGACCAACAACTGTCAAAAGCTTTGACTGAGCCAAAATGCCATTTGCAACAGGTTCACTTATCTCAACAGCGTCTATTCCTTTGAGATGTTTCTCTAAGTGAGTGTCAACTGGGTTTCCTTCAACTTCCTTACTCGTATTTTTCAAATCTGTGAAAGTTGCATTATTGTAGTATTCTTTTTTGGATGGACCGGTAAGAATGTCTCCCAAAGCTTGGCTTAGTTCGGTTGCTTTTACTTTTTGGTCCTTCTTTTCAAAATCTGATACCAATGTTGTCCAGGCGTCCATCATAGATGTTGCATAAACCTGTTCAGGCTTTACAGCTTGACCTAAAGATTCAAATTTGAAATCAAGTAAATCAAAGAATAGCGTTGGGTTTTCTGGAAACAACATCTCTGCCATCGCGACCATTACAGCTTTATTTATCTCTGAATCAATAGTGGTCATTTTTTTATTGTTGACCTGATGTCTGAATCTGTTTTCAAGCTGTTTCCATCTGTGGTGTTTTTTAATTCTTGATGGAACCTCGCCTTCTTCAGTAAGTATTTTTTGAGTTTCTAATGCAATTCGATGAAAAGCATCTGACTGAGCTCTTTTTAATGATGGTCTAACTTTGGTAGCAAAATCAATTCCGACCGTTCCCAACATGTATGCCAATCGTCTGTCTTTATCTTTTCGGTCACGGATGTATATTTCTCTTGCCTTACCCCTTAATTTTCGTTTATTTGCTGCAACATCATAATCGTAGTCCATCACTTCTGTGAAAAGTCGATGAGACTCTCTTTCAATGTTGAATGCTAAAATGTCATAAGCGGTGACTACTTTTTTGTGATCACTCAAATCAGAAAAATGACCACGCATTCTTTTTCTAAAATCTTCTGTACGCATGTTTGAAACAAATTGATGCCATTCTCCAGTCATAAATCCAGATGCAATAGCATCTGTTGCTTCGGCACCAGCTTTTAACTTTTCACCAAAAGGCAGTATTTTTACAATTTTAGGTTTTGACACGACTGAGTTGACAATTTTAGCTATACCAGCAACAGGGGCTCCCATAACGATGCCTGTAAGATGCATTTGACCTGTGTCGTACATAGCGGTATTGAATGCAATTTTTGCTGCTCCTGAAAAACCTATTTCTTGATAAAGCTCTGGTGAAATAAATCTATGTTTATTCATCAAAATGTCTTGTTCTTCTTTCAGCTTATTGATTTGTAAATAGTCTCCATCTGTCAAAACATCTTTATCTGTAATTTCTTTTATGCTTTTACCAAGGTTCTTTATTCTCAACTGCCTGCCCAGAGGGCTCAATGTCGCCGTTGTAAGCCCAACGCCCAAGCCTACTGCTAAACTATCTGCCAATATGCTGGCACCTACGCCCCATTTTAACCCTGTTAAGGTATTACCTATGGCGTAGGTTCTGTAATTCTGCCCAGTGAGACCTTCTAAGGTTTTAATGGCGGTGGTTGACCTTCGTGCTATTCGACCAACCGGACCAAGTAGGGTTCCTTCCCAAGGTGCAAGCCAATCAGCCCCCCCAGTCGGAAACTTCATCATCTGTCGGATTCTGCTGCCTGGTTTGTATCCTTTATATCCTAAATAAGCGTCTACATCACCCATTAGCCCAGGATCTCCTGTAGCCAATCGTGCAATAATACGATTTGTCCAACTGGGTGCATCAATGTCGTTATACCAGTAATATGGTGTTTTTGCCGTCTCCATCAATATTCGTGGCGATATGGCTGCACCAATTGACATTGCATATCCGAAGTTTGTAATTTCTCTGGTAATTTTGCCACTGTCTGGGTCATATATTGGTCTGAACATCCAATTTTCAAGCGTATGATTCACCTTTCCGGCACCACCAGACATTGCCTCGTATTGCATTTTTGCCATACTTCGTATGTCAGATGGGCTTAAAACAACCTGAAAGTTTTCTAACAGTTGAGGGTAAGTTAGATTGATCCAATCCTTGACTTCGACATCAGCTCCAAACTTCGGGTCATTGGGTAAATACTGAATTGATGCCCTAACTTTTTCTTTCAAAACAATTGGAAACTCGCTCATCGGTAAAGTACGCAATGGGCTTTCTTTACCAAAAACATGTTCTTTGTTTTCTGGGTCCATCGAAGCCAAATAATTTAAATCAGCCGCAAATCCCTGATGTTGATCTTCAACAAGAGACCCCAATCTTACTGCCAGTTCGTGATTCGCATTTACCTGTAATTCAAAGTCACTACGCAGTTCATCGGGGTCTACATTAAGATGTCCAAGTTCATTGTAGATTGGAGTTTTCTTAATTGTTTCAACAGTTTGAACTGTTTTGACAAGTTCGTCATCGCTCATTCCACTGGCTTTTGAGTCAATTAATTCGCCAACGTATAAAAACTTTTTTATGTCATCGGGCAAAACGTTTTCATACACTGAGCCCATTCCTCTCAGTGACCATGCGCCAATGTCCTTGAACATCTCTCTCGCTTGAAACCCAAGACCCCAGAAGTCATCCGATCTTTGTGGACCAAACGCACCTGGGGCTGACATGAAGGAAAGTGCGCCGGGGTCATTCATGAAATATGCGCCCAAGAAAAGAAGTCCTGGTCGGCTTGTTGCCGCTTTACCGGCAAGTTGTGTCGTTGTAATTGCTGATCTAAACGGCTTTGAAGCCAATCGAGCAGGGCTTAAAATAAATCTTTTTCGCCCACCAACTCTGGAACTTGCAAGAAACTTGCCTTCTGCTCCACGAAGTTTCGGAATAACTTTCCATGGACCCCAGCCACCTTGCTTAAACACACCCCATGTCTTGAACATTTCTGCTCTTTTTACGCCTGGTATTTTGCTGCCCAGTTGTCGGAAAAGCGTAGGCCCTCTCATAGCCGATGGCAGCATTTTAAAAGTATGCCGAACCAAATATGGTGTACCTAAAAGAGCAATGTCAGAACCATATCTTATTGCCTTTGCTTTTGCTCCAATTGCCGGTGCTCTCGGCGCTACCTTTACTGGCCCACCAGCCATAAGCATCATTGGTGTCAATATTGGAAAGGTCGAGGCTAATGGCTGTTCCCTTGCTTCTGGTGCAACTCCGACTCCCTTGTCTTCTTGACTTGCTAAATAAACCAATGCATTCACATCGATATTCATTTTGTCTTCAAGGAAATTAAATTCATCCATGAGTTCTGGAGCAATTTCTGCAACATCAGCACCAGTCAAGCTGTCTTCTGTGTGCTCACCAAGCGCTTCTTCACCCAAGTGTTCTTGAAGAATCATGTAACGAAACGACTTAAAGCTTTCTCTCAAGTTTTTTGCTTGAGTACGATAAGAATATGCTCTGTTCTTTTCACCAAACTTGCCGCCTACCAGCTCAGAAAACTGTGGGTCATCCATAAGGGCATCAATAGCGGGTGCATATGCAGCTTTTATCGGGTTCTGTCTTTTAAGATTTTCGTAATCAAATTTATCTTGTGTGTTACCCACTTCTTTTTCAGCAGCTTGAGTTCTTGCAGCCACTATAAATTGCAACCACCTTGCTGCTCTTCGCTCAAGAACTGGTATCATCTCTTCTGTGATTTCAGATTCTTGTTGTTGCCAAATATCCAACTTTTTCTTTGTTTCTTTTTCCAACGATTTTAATCGGTTGGTTATTTTATTTCGTTCAAAATATGATATTTGCATCCATTTTTGATTTGGTGACGGTTTCGTCTGGCCTTCTTTGACCTCAAAATACTTATCAAATAAGTCTTGATACTCATTCGACATGTCTGAAATTTCTTCTGGCAAAGACCTTTCAATATCTTCTTTCGGAACGTCTTCTTCTACTGCCTTAGACTGATCAACTTGAAGTGTTTCTTTTGATTCAATTGGCAATGCACTTTCAGCTTCTTCTCGTTCTATGCCTTTTTTTACAAGCGCATTTATTAAAGGTTGCGCTTTAAAATAATCATCTGGCCTGGAGCCTTCTTTATCAGCCAAGCCACCACTGAACATTTCCGTAAATGGTGACGTTAGGTCTGCTGGAGAATCTTGTGAAGTGTAAGGTGATGACCGCAGTATTTGTTTTAAAGTGAGTCGAGTTCCCGCCGGGATAATATCAGTTATCTTTGCTTTCGTTGCCAATTGTGGGAATGATTCAAGCTTACCAAATCTTGCTGCTCCTGTTCTTCTTCTTTGAATTTGTTCTTTTATTGATGCCTGTTGTGATTTTTCTCTTTGTTTTACTTGCTCTCTGGACATCTTTATGTTGCCACGCAAATCAAAAAGTTGAGGCTTGTTGTATTCTGGCGCAAATTCATAGTCCGTTGGCTTGAAATCAGGTACATTTTCAAGCTTTGGCATCAGGTTGTCGTAGTCAGTCGCCTTACTCAGAATGTCTTCAAATCGAGCGCCACCAGCTAAATTTATAGCAGCATCAGTCGGTCCGTATTTCGCGTATGCAGCACTTAATTTTGGAAAAATTACTCGAAGTTGTGATATTGCCTCATCTTTTGCAGCTCTCGCACCTACCTCTCTGGTTGTGAAGATATTGGGGTCATTCAATTGTTTTTGAATTCCAGCAGGCAAATCTTCAATTCGCAATCTATTTGTAGATTTGTACTCATCGATAACATCAATGATTTCTTCAAAGTCAACCCCTCCAACTGGCGATGTCGATTTAGGACTTTCCAAAAGATTTCTTAAATTTGCTAATGCCAAGACCCTTTTTTTAGCGTCAATGCCTTGCGCTTCCTTGGTCATACGTTGCATTGCAAGGCGATGCCCAGTATCGACAGTGTAATCCATCTTAGTGTAGAGTTTAATGGCCTCTTGAAGTGCAAGGAGTTTTGCATTTTCAATCATCACTTCTTTTTCAGCATTACGAATATCAGCAATGGCCTCTTCATTTAAAGCTCTTTTATCTCCATAGATGTCGAGCAACCTAATTGACTTTTCGTCTCTATCTTCCAAGACTTCTTTTAGTTTGCCCAACAAATGGCCAACTCTTTTGCTGTGCTGCGGTGGAACATATTTAGCTAAATCTTCAGCACGACCACTTCCCATCAATTCATCTAATTTTTCTAAGGCCATCGAGCCTTTTTCAATGAATCCTTTTGAAACTGCTGCATCCAACAATTGTGCAAAATCCCAATATGTCTCGTATTGCAAAACAGTTTTATCGCTGGACTCAAATTCTTTTTGATTTATCCCTAAGTCTTTCGCTTTTGAGCCGCCGATAGAAGCAGTCATCATATCATCATCAGACACGTTTTTATTCTTTCGGTCTTTAAGCAACATTTTTCTGTACATATCAGGAACAATTTTCCAGCTCATAAGGCCAAATGTTCCAAATGGTCTGCGTGTGTATTCCTTGATGAACGCTTGGCTCCAGGCACCGTTTTCTTCGTCTTCATAAAAGTTCTTAGACCACTGCGAAACATTATTCCTATTGATTGTCAGATCCTTACCTTCTGTCTTGACTTGCTTTATGTTTTCTGCATAAATTGACAGATATGTTTCCATAAACACTTGTTCTAAGTTTTTTTCCTTTTGCGCTTTTTGGGTGTCCGTCAAATTGATGCCAGCATATTGTTCCATTTCATCTTCAACAAACTTATTTTTCAATGGTTCAATATCAGAAATCCCCGGTATTATTGCTAAATCTGGATTCCTAAGCATTTCACTTGTGACTTCAAATGGTCTAAAAGCGTCTCTGGCAGTTGGGTCTTCCTTGAAGATTCTTTCCATTGATGAAAGGGCTCGATCCTGAGTTTCTTTAGATGCTTCGTTGAATCCTTTTGGTCGAGCAGCGGTGTATTCGTATTGCCATTTGTCTCCAACTTTTTTTACTGGCATTCTTGCTGCAAATGAGTCCTTGTTTAAAGTTGGATCTGTATCGAATGTAACAAGTCGTTGTTCATAGACTTGGCTCTCATTAATTCTTTTCATTGCTTCTTCAGCATTTGCGGATTGTTCAGCGTTCAACCCAACTTCAATCCCACCTTTACCGGCATCTTTTTTAGTCTTTGGTTTTGAAGTTACGACTGTTGGCTTTTCAACGAATAGTTTTGAATTAGGATAAACAGCTTCAATGTATGCTTCTTTATCAACCAAATCAGGCAACACAGCCATGTATTTTGATTCTTGACGAATTACGCTGAGACCCGCATCAGATATATTTCCGTACTCCATTTTAATGAACGACTCGACATCTCTTGGAGTCAAATCCATTATGGAGCCCTGATTATTTTTAAGCCAACGTTTTACATCATCGACATTTGCCGCTGCATCAGACATTCGTACTCCTTTATCAAGCTTAACTTAGCCGAAAAGGACCACTAACTCAATATGATTCTGCTTCACGAACGATGGATATGGTCATCACAGGAGCATGAGCATCTTCATGCATCATCAATTCTTCATCTAATTCTTCTCGTTTCATTCTCACCTTATCCCCTTTAATAGGCATCAGCTCTTGTTTTGAGCGAAGAGCAAAGGGCGGTTGTTTTGCTTTTGGTGGCTTAAAGACAATACCATCCGAATCAACCATTTGAATTTTACCATCAGCAAGATTGTCACCTTTATGGTAATGCTTCGGCTCATCTGTTTCTTTGTCATGGATTGTTGCACACAAACCCTTGGGGCCTTCATGCACGTCTTCGACGGTAAATCGATCCAACACATAAGCTTTATATGCATTGTCTTTTTTGCGTTCGCCTTCCATTTCCATCAATTTCTTGTCTGTCTTATACATGTTATTTTCCCAGTGAAGCAACTTGCCTGTTTAATCTTGTTAACACTTTCGTGAAGTAATCGTAATCCTTGTTGTCTGCCGTGATAATTTTAGGTGGTTGGTTGGCACCTTCTTTAAAAAACGGCTGCTCATCTTTCGTGACTCCGACCCACATTCCAGTATTAAGTTGGTATTCTCGGCCTGATTCCAACCCAGGAAAGTTCCTACTGGATTGTCCAGTTGGTGTGCCCATTGCGCGTTGCGATTTTTCTATAAACTTTTGAGAAAGTTCTTCTGCTCTTGATGGTTTTTTAAACGGAGTCTCCAACAAATAATTAGACTTGAAGCCTTTGAAAAACCTTTCCGGCCCTCTAATTGCGTCTTCGTACATTTTTTCTCTGCGAACTCGCAACCCTGTAAGTAAATCTTTTTGTTCTCTTAGAGACTTTTCAAGACCTTCGATGTTTGGATCTTCAGGTGTGTAGTTCAGTTTTTTCCATTGTCGATACAAAGCTGGACTAATCGCAAGGCTGGCATCAATTATAGATGCAAATCTTTTATCAAAGGGTGTCTTTTTTGACCCGGCGGTCCAGGTTCCTTTCACCATTCTTTCAACTTGATCGTATTGGGATTGAGCTTTTCTGAGAGTTTCTACACTTTCATAATGCTTTGTGCCGCCATCTTGGTCAGGGTATTGTTTAGCACCAGGTTCCAAAAATCCTAAAAATTTTGGATCGGCAGCAGCCATTGCTTTATATTTTGCTTTATCTTCTTCTTTAATTGTCTGTGGGGCTGTTTTTGCAAATTTGATTTTTGCAATATCAAGATTTCTTTTTCGTTCACTCAACAAAATCAAAGTAGGATAATTTGCTTGAATGTTGGCAAATCTTTTTTGTTGCGTGGCATAGTCTATCTCAGTGGCGTTTTGTCTGTATGCCTTGAAATCATCTGCACTTGATTTTGCTTTTTCTCTTAACGTGTCAGAACTGTCGTAGTAGCCTTCACCGCCTTCATCAACATATCCACTCATTGAGTCACGAAGAACATCGGCATCTTTAATTGTACTTTCACCAATTGATGATCTTAACAATTGATTGGCCCTTGCAAGTTTCTTATGAGACTCTGGTTTATCCTTGGGAAACCACGCCTGACCATTTTTTCCAGATTGAGAGCCAAATGCTCCCAGGGGGATTAGGTCCGTGGAGCCGGGATCAGTTTGTCGTTCTGATATGTCAGTCATCACGTTTTCCATGACGGTTGCTGTCATTATGCTCCGTGTAGCCTGATCAGCTTTTTTCCATTGATCTTCGCCCAATGCCCTGTCTACCAATGGCCCGATAACCTTGTCTGCAAGTTCCCCTTGATTCCATTTTTTGAAATCATTATCCAATTCTCCTACTTCTTCTTTCCCAGAAATATTTTCGCCCAGGGTGACAGCCGACATAAAATCATCAGTGAATGCATTTTTATTTTGACTCATACCGCTGTTTATACCAGATATGACTCCTTGTTGTTTTTGTTGATTTGCTGAAAACTTTGCTGGATCTGAGTTAGCAATAATCGTTTTGTTTAATTGATTTTCAAAATTTAATAAGTCTTTTGAACTTACGCCGCCCCGATAACCTGCTCGTCGCGATTTCCTTTTTAAGTCAAGTTTCATCACTTCAATGAGCAATTTAGTGCCTTCAACCTTGCTGGTTTTAGCCATGTCATTTCGGAGTTTTTCAAGTTCAATAATTCTATTGTTAGTTTGTTCAATATGAGCATCGAGGAATTCAGGAGAGGCTTTATCAAGAAATTTCCTCATCAAAAACAAATTCATCGATGACCGTTCTTGCATGAATCCATTCCAGAAACTGGCAAATACAGGTAACGAAGTATCTTGTGTCGGTGCAAAAAAAGGTTGAATGATTGCCATTTTATTTTAATCCTGTGAGTGATTTCATTGATTTTTGCGCTTGACTCAAGCCTAAATCTGCAAATCTTGGATCAGTGATTGGAGTTCCAGCCTTGATAAGCTCCATGGCTTGTTCATAGCTTTGTGTTTTCGCCCCGATCTTTACCATTTCCATCGCTTGTTTTAGAGCATCTTCTTTCGACCATCCAGCAGCTTGAAACTTTTCAGCCCATTTGATGGGGTCATATTCTCTCAATTGAGCCCCTGCTGCGGTTATTTTACCGTATTGACCTGCGAGTTGTGATGCTCCAGCGGTCAACCGCCCAAGAGCAGCATCTCTGCGCTGCTGCTCGTACTGATACAAAGACTCCAGTTCTCTTTGTTTTTGCATAGCCCTTGCGCCTTTTCTGGCCTGAACATCTTTTTCCAACCCTAAAGAAGCCCGGTATAGTTCTCTTTGAGCCCCTTCTCTCATTCGTTGTAATCTTGCAGCCGATGTTCTTGGTTGCATGGCTTGTGCTTTTTCTTGTTCCCGCAAAGTTGATTCACCAAGCCCACGGATTGCAGCCATTCCTTCTTTTCGTTCTTGTCTTTCAAGAGCACGATCTCTAAAGTCATCTGTTTCTTCAGCTTCAAGCTGATCAATTCTCTTTCGCGCATAAGTAGCTGCTGGTCCTAACGTTCCCATCAAGTAACGAAACGCTTCCGCTCCCATCAAGCCGCCGGTAATCGCCAGTTCTTTTGCACCTGGTTTGTCAAAAAAACCACCCTCACCTTTTGCGGTGCCTTTAGATTTTGGATCTGTCGGTTCAAACTCAGGTTGTTTAATGCTTTTTGGTGCTTGGGCAAAACTTAATTCTTCCGGCAAAGATGGTACATTGGATACGCCAGAAATGGGGTCTTGTTCAGCAGAAAGCTTTCGCGCCAAGGCCACTGCTGACTCTTCATTCCATTCGCCTGTTGGAGATACACCAAGTTGTTGTTGTATTGCTTTTGTTCCAGCTTTTGTTCTTGGCCCTGCTCGACCTACCCCTTTCGTTGGCATAAGTGCTTTTGATGGATCTTGTTGTATAACTCCAGCTTCTTTTGTTGTTCCTTTTAAATTTATGCCTTGACTGACCAGCATTTGTTGTAGTTTAGTTCGGCCTTCTTTAGTGTTAATGTCAAACTTAAATTGGGCGGGGTCTATCGGTGGTGCCGCTTGTTCTGTGTTTTTGTAGACTGCTTTTAAGGGCTCAGGAACAGAAGGAGAAACAGACGATTCCCACGATTCAGGCTGGTGCATCCACTTTTTAACTGCGGCTTCATATTTGGCTGCACCGGGTGCGTCGGTCGCAAATGCGCTTCTTTGTGGTCTTCCCGCTTTTTGTTGCAGGGCTATTACCCGTGCTGCTGCGTCAACTTCTGCTCGACTTGGCAACGAAAGAGCGCCCGACTGCTCTTTTAGCTTTTGGGTATACCCTAAAGTGCGGTCAGCAGCTTGAAGTTTCTCATCCTGTTTTTGGGCGTCATCTTTTTTCAGCGCCGCTTCTTGAGCATATTTAATTTCAGCGGCTGCAAGTTTATTATCTTCCTGTTGCTGCCGAAGAAGGTCGCCTTCTGATCTTAACGGTTTATCTTTATCCAATCCCGCTTGAAGTTTTTGATTAGCACGCTTCATCCCACCCGCTGGTCCACCACCAATATAATGGTCTTTTTGTTTTTCGGAAGGCAGTTTATCCATGTCTTGAACCGTCCATCCCAGCTTCTCAACGATTACTCTTGGATCTTTTGTTGGACCCTTTAGCGGCTTGAGTTTGTTGGAATCGTCAGTTTCAAGAAATTCTGTCTTTATAAAATTATAATCATCATTTGACCTGATTTCTTCGTAATCTAACGGTGATGGCATATCGAAAGTTTCAGCCAAATAAATCGACGCCAGCTCTTTTCGGAGTTCACCAAGGTCTTCTGGTTGTTCTCTGCCCTCAATATCAAGAATATCTACTTCGTAAAATCTGTTTGACGCTTCTGCATGCTTTTCTTTCAGCTCACCCTCTGACATCTGATTTACCGCTTCAATTACCTGCTTATTTAGCCCAGCAGTAACTGCTGCCGATTCGGCAGTATATTCCTTGGCGGCAGCTTTTATCCGGCTGTGTAAACCAGGGTTGTCTTTAGACTGTTTCAACAATCGATTGTATTCGGTGACATCTCCAGATGTATACGCATTGATAATTGATGAACTATATGTCTGCGGATCAACACTGAAAAACCATTCACCTTCAATCTTGACATCTGGATCACCTTCAACATTCAGATACTTACTTTTAGCCACGTCAGCTATGGAAACCAAAACAGGCTTTTGTTGAGGTGGCGGTTGCTGTGGCGGTTGCTGTGGCGGTGGTTCCGCAGATGGGCTTGGCGGTCTGGGTTTTCCGTATAATGTCTCAATGTTTGACTGTGTAAATGTACGGTCAGCATAGCTTTGAAGTGCAGCCTGTTGATCTTGTGGTAAAAACGACCGAACCGGTGCCGACTCAGGTTGAGCCATTGGTGGTATTCCTTGATTTCTCCTTTGAGCCTCCAACGACAAACTTGTTCCAGAAAGCCCTAAAAGCTGGGCAAGTGCGCTATCACCAGCCTTTAAG
>Ga0098056_1000024_pt1 | contig 48443 bp, 39 predicted proteins | sample 17BtaG_FD_92583 | JGI IMG/M metagenome (GOLD analysis project Ga0098056, IMG submission 92583) | Marine viral communities from the Subarctic Pacific Ocean - 17B_ETSP_OMZ_AT15314_CsCl metaG | ecosystem: Environmental > Aquatic > Marine > Oceanic | place: Subarctic Pacific Ocean | collected...
CTGCTTCAGATTTGCTGTATGGAACCATTAAAAATTTTACTTTAAATGTTCTTAGATCATGTCCACCAAAAATTAATTCTGCGTTTGGATTTAATATAGCACCACCAGTAGCAGAGAAAATATCATTCCTTGTTAGCGTATCACCAGTTACAGAACTGATTAATCCATTGATTGCCTTTGCCGATGCTTCATCTCCAAATCTTCCAAAGGCACCACCTGCTGCATTCGTTGCAGCTGTAATTGCCCTTTTAAAATTTCCTTCACTAAGTTCTCTTCCACTAGCTAATAAACCAGCAGCAATATTACTAAACTTTTTACCAGTCCAATCTGCTTTGTATGAAGTAGTTACACCTTCGGGCATGTACAAAATAATTTTTGGAAGATCTGGTGCAACTTTTGCCTTTTGAATGCTGGAATTATAAGCATTAAGATTTCCTCCAGCAGTACTGTCTTTTGAAAATGGTGGTTGATAATTAAAAAATTCAAAATAGATATAGTCACTCTGAGCACTAATAATATCACTTGGATACCTCAGTGAGATACGAGATTCCCATTCCGTGGCACCAGCAGCTGCTACACCTATTGCAGCGACACCACTCATTGGTCCTATACTCAGTGGTGTTTTAGCACTTGTCTTTGCATCTTCCTGTGCTTTCTGGAAGGCTTCTTTCGCTTTATATAAATCTTCTATCTGTTGCGATGCTTCCTCTTGTGTTGGAATCGGCCCAAGTAAACCTGCCATTATGTTACCATCTCCCTTGATTGTTTGTTTCCATATCCATAGATAACTCTTCGTGCTTTAATCGAATCATATCTGTGTTCATCTACCTCATCCCATACATATTTTTTATCGTATGGAAAGACATGTCCTTTGACATCTTTAACAAAGTCTTCTGTTGGAAGAAGAATAGCAGTTTGCCATTCTACTGAGGCAAGGTCTAAATACAAACCTTCAACATGATTATTCAAGTATTTATGAAAACATGCCTTAGGTATGTCTATCATTCCTTGTTTTAATTTTTTGATTGCAATCAATCTTCTTTTTGGTGGTAAGTAGTGTAAATTTGCACCCCAAAATTCGGTGCGATTTGATTTAATAACATATACTAGAGGAAATTTATCATAATAAGGTAGATGTTGCATCTTTGCCTTATATTCATACATGTATAGATGTCCTGCTACGGGATATCTACGCAACATATTTTGGTCTTCTAGTTCACTTTGTTGTATCTTATCTCTCTTTTCATCCAGTGCAAATTTACGCAAGTCTTTTTTGTATGCACTTGCCTCTTGTTTTACTGCACTTCTGTACCATCCAATTGATTTCTTTTCATTACCTGCTAATAACCTTATTCTTTCAAATAAAGTCATGTAATTGGTACTAGTACTATCTACTGCAAATCCTTGTGCCATTGTTTCATACTCCTAAATGATCCTCGGTTAATATTAAGAAGTTCATCTGCCTATCTTCACAATATTCACGAGCAGCAGACCATTTAGTTTGGTTCTTTGCGTATGTTAATGCAGCATTACGATACGAGGCAGTTCGTTTATTTTTCTCATTCGGTGGTTGTGTTTGTTTTTTGGGTTTTACTTCAATAATATATTTTGCGATGTCGCCAAACTTTTCGCGGACTTTGATATAAAAGTCTGGGTAATATCTCCTTACTTTACCATCAGGTGCTCTGTATGGTATAATGATTTCTTCACTTCCCCACTGTAATATGTTAGGGTTATTGTCACAGAACACCATGAACTTTCGTTCCCATAGCGACCTATAAACAATGTTAGTCGGGTTGCCACGGTACTTTTGAGGATTCTTTGGTTTAAAATACCCAGAGTACGCCATAAATATAGTTGTTCCAACATAGCTATTTAGTGTGGCATCAACGAACCTCAATTCATTTATACAAAAAATTGGTCAACATGGATCCATGTCCATGTCCAATTCTTTTGATGTTCAGTTTGAATTTGGACTAGCATCTTTTTTAAAAAGTACTTTAGCAAAATATTCCGAGGGACAAGCGGAGACCTCTATGCTGAAGTTGCTATGTGATGAAGCGCAACTTCCTAATATTGGTACATCTACAGGAAATTTAACTGGTAGATATACTGGTTCTGGAACTGTTGCATATGCACACACGAAAGTATATAATGAATTTCAATTGGGGTGGATGTTAGACGCTCAAGCATATCCTCTGAAATTTTTGACTGCATGGCATGATTTTATATTTAATGACATCACTGGATTATCAGGAATTACTAATTCTGATGGTGATTTTACTTATAAATTTGCCGATAGAAATATTACTGCAGATGGCATAGATTCTCACAGAGGTAAAATTAAACCAAAGGGTAGAAATAGAACTACGAGAGTTATGTTTCCAGAGGAGTACCAATGTGATATGATTATTACTAAGACTGAAATGGCAACTAAGAGAAGAAGTACATTAGGTGAACTTTCTTCTAGAGTAGATAGACCATCTATTTCATATTACATGGAAAGAGCATTCCCTATTTCGATTGATGCTGTTCCATTATCATATGGTTCTTCTCAGATTACTAAAGTAACTGCACAGTTCCAGTACTCTAGACATCATACATTTTTTAATGATACAAAACCTTAATTGAAATTTGATTTTTTAATTCTGTAAAAGTGGGAAAATTTTTCCTGAGTATTTTTGGTAAAAAAAGTCGTTCTAAATAATAGTATGAAATGAGGTAATTATAATGGCTATTCCAAAGATCGCCCTACCATCTTATGAATTGGTAGTTCCTTCTACAGATAAAAAAATTAAGTATAGACCTTTTTTGGTAAAAGAAGAAAAGGTACTTCTTATCGCTTTAGAAAATAAAGATGATAAAGATATTGAAAAAGCAGTAAAAGATTTACTAAAAAATTGCGTTATTACTAGAGGTTTCAAATTAGAAGATTTAGCAACTTTTGATCTAGAGTATATTTTCTTAAAAATTCGTGCTGCCTCTGTTGGTGATAGTATCGATATGAAAGTGGTGTGTCTAGATGACAATAAAACTGAAGTAACAGCTGTTATTAATATTGATGATGTTAATGTAGAATTTCCAGAAGGTCATAGTAAGAAAATTATGCTAGATGAAGAAACTGGCGTTATTATGAAATATCCTGGATTTAACAGATTTATCGAATCTTCGATTACAAGTACAGATTTATCAACTGATGATGTTTTTGAAATTATAGCAGAATCAATAGATCAAATTTTCCAAGGCGAAGAAGTATATGACTCATCCACTACCACTAAAAAAGAATTTTTGACATTTGTTGAAAATTTGACTAATTCTCAATTTGAAAAAATTCAAGAATTTTTTGAAACTGCTCCAAAACTGTCTCATACATTTTCTGTAGTTAATCCTAATACTAGTGAAACATCAACATACACAATTGAGGGTCTATCAAGTTTTTTCGGATAGCACTCTTTCAAAATAGTTTGGAGGGGTATTATAAAACTAATTTTGCTTTGATGCAACATCATAAATATAGTTTGACAGAGATTGAAAATATGATTCCATGGGAAAGACTAGTTTATACTAGTTTACTCATTCAATATCTCGATCAAGTTAAAAAAGAGCAAGAAAAGCAATAAATGGCATCTGGAACAGCATCTTTACAAGATACTAGGGGTGAAGTAGATTACTTCGGAAAAATCGGTTCTGCTATTAAGAACCGAACGAAAGCTGCTGCTCAAATGGCACGCAAAGAGCGTGCATTTGCTGAAGAACAAGCAGAAAAGGGTGATACTTCCCTAGATGAAGCAGGTATTGAAAAAGGATATTTTTTTAAGAGAGCATTAGGATCCACATTTGGTGGAGATAAGATTGCCAGAACTAGAGGTTATTTTGAAAAGAATCCTCCCGTAGGTAGAGATCCTACAGGAACTAGAGAGTCTAGATTCAGGGGACAATTTGATTATGGAGTACAAGTAACTCCATTAGAACCAATTATTCCTCCGCCAAAACCAATTTCTCCGTTTGAATTAGAACAAAGTAGAAAAAAGTTGACGGCAGAGAAAATGCTGGCGAAACCCAGTACTGTCGCGACAGAAGATTCTGATGCAACTCCAGTTATTGATAAATCGCTTAATAAGCAGGTTGCTGCTGCATTGGGCGGAATTGAATTGCAACTCACTAGATTGTCTGGTAAACTAGAAGGTGACAAAAACAATACAACTGCTGTTGCAGGATTAGTATCTAAAAATTCTCAAATTCTTGTAAGGGGATTTGATAGCATTGTTGCAGCAATGTCTACACTTAAAGATTCTATACAAAGTCAAACAAAATCAAAAGAAAACATTGCTCAGGAAAAATCGCAAATTGCGGATAAGTTAGCAGATAGAGAAAGTGTAGAAATAGAGCAATTAGAACAAGAACAACTTGATGGTGAGGCAGGTAATGCTGATGTTCTTGGTGGTGAAGGGAAGGGGAAAAAGAAAAAAGGAAGTGGTGGTTTTGGATTGCCCAATTTCTTAAATTTTGGTAAATTTGGAAAAGGACTTAGATTTTTAGCAAATCCAAAAGTCTTAGCAGTTTTGGGTGCAGTAGCAGCAGGTGCTGGATTATCTGCATTCCTTGGAAAGTTCGTTGGTGGACCTAGGGCAAAAGCAGAAGCAGAAAGAGAAAAAATGAGTCGTGAAGCAGGTGGGGATCCTGCATATCGTATTAAGGATGTTGGTGGTTCTGGTAGCATGAATAATGCAAATAGAATGTATACAAATCCAACAGCAATTCCTGGTGATTATGACTATAATGTTCCTGGTGCATATACTGGCGGTACAACTACTAAAGAAACATTATTGAGAGTTTCTGAGGGTAACTCTAAAGAAAGAGTTACACCCATGACTACAGATAGTTATGAAATGCAAGCACAGGCACAATTTATAGTGATGAAAAAACGACGTCGCGATTATGCGATGATTCAAAAAGAAGGATTAGTAGAATATTTTGAGCGTCGTAATGGATGGGATGCTTTTACTGAAGCACTCAAAAATCTTTTTGATGGATTTGATTTGGGAGACATGTTTAATGGTGGTGGTAGAGATCCAGCAAATCCTGATGCAAGAACTAATATTGGAGATGATTTATTCACTGCTATTTCTGGTGGTGAAGGTGGGGTTGATTCTTATAATACAGGAACTGCTGGTGTGGGTGAAGGGTATACACCACCTCAAGCAATTTCTACGATGACTGTAGATAAGGTTATGAGTGAACAAGCAAATACTAACTTATATGCTGCAGGTAAATACCAAATTACCCCAGAAACAATGAAAGGGTTTGTGCGTACAATGGGTATTGATGGTAGTGATATCTTTAACGAAGAAACGCAAGATAAATTTAAACAATATGTTGTTGATCACAAGAGACCTGAGGTTGGTAGATATTTAAGAGGAGAAGAAGGTTCATCTCTAGAGAAAGCACAAATTGCATTAGCAGCAGAATTTGCATCTATTGGTGTTCCTCGTGACATGAAGAGGGGTGAATATGCCTCAACTTCTAGTAATGGACCGATACCAAAACAAGATATTAAGAAGGGTCAAAGTTTGTATCTTGGAATTGGTGGAAACCGTGCAAGTAGGCATCTAGGTCCAGATGTTATTGCTAAAGGATTAGAAAAAGAAAAGGCAAGAAATATGCGTCCAGTAAAACCTGTTGTTCCAGGAACTGAGCAATTTGCTGAACATAGTCTCGAACATAATACACCGCATACTATTGTTAGAATGGGTGAAAACTTATACAGAACAAATGAAAATGGTGTGATAGGGGGCAATAAAGTGCCTCCAGCAACAGCAAAAATGATAACAAATAAACAAACTGGTGAATTAATACCAGCATTTAAGTTGCAATATGCAGCAGGAAAACCTCCTCTTGCAGAACATCTCTTGAATCCAACAATGATGCCTTATATACCATCAACAAATGATAATAATTTACAAAGTTCAGTTAAATCTGGGGATAGTCCTGTAGGAACACTATCTCAAGAAATTGCAATGAAGACGGATAAATCAAAATCTCGACCTGTTGTAGTTTCTTTGCCAATTAAACCAGAAGATCAAGCTGCAGCACCAAAAACAGACAGTGTAGAACATGCTCCAAATAGTTTAGCTCCAGATTGGATGTATGTGGGGCATGTAGGGTAATAAAAAATGAACTTTGATTTTCTAGATCCACAACAACCATGGTATAAAGCGAAGATTGGTGATGCCCAATGGGATCGCATGAAAGCGAAACTGACTGGGGGAACTGATGCTGGTGGCACATCATATTCTAAAATTGTTAGTGTAACTGATACAGACGCAGACACTATTATAACCAATATGAAAAAGGATCCCAGAGGGTATCCTCAAATGAATATGCCTGGTGGTGCTGAGCAATATAAAAATATGCAAGCATACTACAATTTTCTTGTAGATGAATATCTAGAAAAACCTTTTAGGGAACAAACTGACGAGAAAATTCGTCAAGCAGAAGTGAAAGCAAAACTTAAAGAAGTTCTTGATAAGAAAGCAAAACCAGAAACTTTAAAAAAAGCACTATCCCCTTCTGTTGCACAACCGCCAAAGGTTACTCCTGTGCAGGAGATGGTAGCACCACCCAAACCTTTAGAAGCACCTAAACCTGCTCCTACACCACCTTCTACTTCTGTACCCGAAACAGGGCAGACAAGCAAGTTAAAAGATAAAAAACCAAAACCAGTCAAGCACCAGAAACTTGAATCTGGTATGGTTACTGTTTTAAAAAGAGTTGAAAAATCTTTAAAAGAAACAGTATCTGTTATTGGCAAATCGAATGATGACTTAGAGATACGATTAGAAAATCAAAGTAACCTCTTAATGAGTGGGTTTACTAAAGTTACTAATGTAATTAACTCTGTTGCTAGATCATTGCGTGAGCAAACTGATACCATAGAGCAAATTGCAAATGAGCAAAGTCAAGATTTAGAGAAAAATTTAGATAAACAATCTGTTGCGAGAGAGCAAGCATCACAAGAAAAAATAGATGGTTCTGCATCTAATACAAGACTACAAAAGTTAAAGAAAGTTTTATCTGGAAAACAAGGTGGACAAAGTGGTAGTATGCTCAAGAATTTCTTGGGATCTGCAACTCAACTGGGTTCTGCTAGAGGAATTACTAGATTAATGAGGAGATTAAAAAATCCTAGGCGAACAATGACAGCAGCTCGTCGTCTTGCTAGAATGAGACTCAAAGGAATTCCTTTTGTTGGTAATCAATTAGCAAAGCAAGGAAGCAAATTAGTTAATTTTGGTGCAAAAGCATTTAGACCCATAGCATCTCCTATAGGCAAGAAAATTGTTAGTAGAATTGGTGGTAAAACGATTGCTAAAGCAGTTGGTAAAGGTGTAGGTAAGTCTCTTATCAAGAAAGTTCCATTACTAGGTGCTGTTGCTGGTGTTGCTTTTGGTATTGAGAGAGCAATGAAAGGTGATTGGTTAGGAGCACTTGGTGAAGTCGCTTCTGGTGTTGCTTCTACTGTCCCTGGTGTGGGTACTGCGGTATCTACTGGTATTGATGCTGCATTAATTGCTAAGGATGTTGCAGGAGCAGAAACTGGAGGAGAGATTCCTGGTATTACTAGTCTTGCAGGGGCAAATAGTAAAGGTGAATATGATAGAGCAAGAAGAGATGCTGGAATTCAAGATCTTACAGTTGATTCTTTTGTTGAAGAAGAAAATGCAAAGTTAGATTGGCAGAAAAGAAATCGAAAAAAAATTGCAAGAATTTTTGGTGATGGATATCAATTGTATTTCCCACCTGCATTAGCAGAATTAGCATCTAAAGTTTGGGATAATATCAAGTCTTTCTTTAAAGATGTAGGTAGTTGGATAAAAACTAATCTTATGGGTAGAGAAGGTGATGGATTCCTGGGTCCACGGTGGTTGAATTTAAGAAATCCTTTTGCTGGTGGAGACATGCCCGAAGCAACTGGTGATTATGATATTATTATTCCATTAGATCATATGAAATCTGGAGAAAGAATTCCTGATTATGAAGGTGGAAATACATATGAAAACTCAGCAGCAACAGGTGCTGCAGGAAGAGAAAGAGAACACCAAGATCTTGCTGCGAAAAAATTAAAAACGAAATTAGAAGCAGGCGGACTAAAAGTAAAAATTGTTGCACCAGAAGAGTTTTCATCTTATGAGAAATATGATGAATATATCAGAGGTGAATCAGAACATGGCACTAGAATATTGCCACTTCACTTCGATGCAGGTAAGAATGCATCTGGAAAACTAGTAGGAACTGGATTCTTAACTAGAGTCAGGTCAGGTGACTCAGAAGATATGACATTTGCTGCTCCAATTCAAAAAGCACTTGAAGAGTTTCAAAAAGAAAATACTAATCTAGGAAGAATAGGACCAACTGATACTGTTGGAAATGCTACTGTTAATGCAGGTGCTAAATCACCTGCTGCCCTATTGGAATTAGGTATTATGGTATGGTGGGAAAAAGAAGTAGGTAAAAACTTTACTGAAAGTGCTAAATTTGATACACTTATTACAGGAGTTGCGGATGGTATTTTAGAGACAACAAAACCCCGTACACCACCACCAGCGCCAGTAACAATTCCAGGTGTCCCACCAATATCATCAACTTTAAATGAAGAATCAGGAAGATATGCATTACCATCATATCTTTCTCAAGGTTATACTGTCGATCCTTCTATTATGCTTTTTGGTGGACAAAAAACGCAAACTATTGCAGTTCCTGGAAACTCGGGAACAGATATTGTCCCACTTTCGTTCATAGATATATTAGAAGCTGCTAAACTTGCTGAAACAAACTAATGACATCATATCAACAGTCAAGATCATTTACCGTTGAAAGTATTGTAATTTTTGGTAGAAAAATTTCTAGCGGAGAACAAAAATCTTTTGATATTACTAAATTATGCACAAATATCTTATATGTTGAAGATATTACAAAACCTTTTTTGCAATGTAATTTATTCATTGTCGATTCTGCAGGATTAATTAACTTGCTCCCTATTTCTGGAGGAGAAAAAGTTGTAATTAAATTACAAGATGGTACTGGGGAACAAGAACAAAATGATGTTATAGAATATGATATGCGTGTTTGGACTGTTGCTGGTAGGGTATCTAGAGGCAATAAACAAACATATACACTTGGACTTTGTTCTGCAGAAGCATTGACAAATGAAACTGTTAAGATACAAACAAAATTAATTGGTAAAGCGGAAGGGATTATAGCAAATCTGATTGGAAATGATGGATTAAAATCTACTAAGACATTGTTTTCTGATGAATCTAAGTTCTCTATGATATTCAATGGTGGAAAAAGAAAACCATTTGATATTGGTAGTATCTTAGCAAGGAAATCAGTTCCAAATAGTGCAACAATACAGGGTACATCAGACTCATCTAAAGATACTAAACCTAGTGTAAAGGGAAGTGCTGGTTATTATTTTTGGGAGACTCGTAAAGGATATTCATTTTATTCAATTGATGGATTATTGGATCCCGAAGATGAGGATAGACCAGCATACCAATATGTCGAAAGAATTGCAAATGTTGATGATACTGATGATGTGTTTAAAATTTTAAAATGTGATTTTAAATCTGAAGTTAACATTCTTAAAAATTTGAGAAGTGGTAAATATGCTACAACAATGGTGTTTTTCAATCCTTCCACTGGCAAATATTCTGAGTATTCTTATTCTTTAAAGGAATCATATGAAGGTATGAAACATTTAGGTACTGCAGGTGTTGCTGCAGTTCCTGTTGCAGAAAAGGAATTGTCAGAATTTCCTAGTAGAACAATTTCAGAAATATTAGACCATGAAACTTGGTTTACAGGTGGGGATATTGCTTCTCCTGAAGAAGATGATGGTGGTGATAGTCCCACTCCATATGCTGATTGGCAGAAATACTTTATGGCGCAGAGTATTGCTAGATATCAATCTATGAACAATCAAGAATGTGTTATTACTGTGCCAGGACAGGCACAAATTTGTGCGGGAGAAAAAGTTGATATCAGACTTAGAAATAAAGTTTCAAATGCTGAGGAAGCAGTTGAACCAGATGATAAAGAAAGTAGTGGATTGTATTTAATTAAATCTGTTACTCATTCTTATAGTCTCAATACGGGAATCCAGGGAGACTTCACAACAACTTTATATTTGATACGGGATGCATATGGTATGCTTGACAAGGATACCGCCCATGATTCCGAATAAATAACATCGTAAAACAAATTACTTATGAAAAATATCGAAACTCATATTGCCAAGGACAAAGAAATTCTTGACAATCCTATGACTTCTCCCAATCAGCGTCGTCACATTGAGAGTGAACTGCAAGAATTGGAAGAATATGCCGAACATCACAAGGCAGAGATTGAAGCAGGTGATCATCATGACCCATCACCATTAGAACTATATTGTGATGCTAACCCATCAGAACCAGAATGTTTAGTATATGAAGACTAATGGATAATTTGTTTGCCAATGTAGTATTACCATCACACAAAGTAGGTAGTGATGGATTTAATTGGTGGTGTGGTCAGATTGAAGCAAGATCTGAAGATGATCCCACTGCCAAAGGAAATGCTCGTTTTAGAGTGAGAATTGTTGGCGAACATACACAAGATCAAGAAATTCTTAAAACAGAAGATCTGCCTTGGGCAACTGTAATGTATCCAGTTACAGATCCTGCTACTATTGGAAATAGAAAATCAACAGCTGTTGGGTTGGAAGTTGGTTGTTGGATTATTGGATTTTTCTTAGATCCATATAAACAAAAACCAATTATTATGGGTTCTATTGGCACTCTTCCTGGTGCTACTCAAATGATGAATGAAGAGAATCCACAGGTTCCTTCTCCTGCATTCAATACATTTGTAAATTATAATGTTAATCCTACTATTGATGGGATACCAACAGTTGTTAATGAAAATGGCAAGAAAGTATTATCTACAAGTGAAGGAATTACAAATGTAAATCCAGATGATGTTCAGACAACAGGTGAAGATTCTGCTCCTATTAAACCAGGAGAAAATTATCCCAGAAATGATGCTGATAATGCCGCAGGAGTTACAGATAAGAAAGCACCACAACCTGCACCACCTTCTCGTGCTGTAGCATCACTATTGGCCATTCGTAAGGATGAGTGTCTTGAAGTAGCAGAAAAGTGTGGCAAAGAAGCAAATATGTCCGAGCATATTAATACTTTTATCGGACAGATGTTGTTTGAAATTCAAAATAGTAATGGAAAACTTGGAGACAGATTAGTTAGTCGATTGACTGGCGAAGTTACCAGTGTTACTGGTATTGCGATGAAATATATCAATAAAATTATTGCTATTGCTAAGAAATTCGTCGCTAAAGTAAAAGGATTTGTTATTGAAAAACTTAGAGAGGGTGTTGATTGGTTAATAAAAACACTCCTACATCAAAACGAATCTGGAAATGCTCTGACACCTGTCACTAAATGGTTTAATGAGCAACTTAAGTCACTCGGTTGTTCTATGGAAGATATCGGTGAGAGACTTGCTAAATGGTTAACTGATACTATTCTTGGTTATGTTGAACAACTATATCAAATGGCAGCATGTCAATTAGATTTGTTAGTGGGTGGGATTATCAACAAAATTCAGTCCTTGATGGATGAATTGCTTTCATCTATTCTAGGTCCATTACAGTCTATTCTAGGTGCCATTGCATCTCCTTTAAATTTAATTGGTGGTGCTATTGATTTTATTCTTGATATTCTTGGCATCAGCTGCGGTGGACCTAATACCAGTTGTGCAGATAAAAGAAAAGAATGCTTTAATGGTGAGGAAGAAGATGAAGATGAAGATGATGGTAAAGGTCTAGATGATCTTCTAGATAAACTTGATGATGGTATTGATGATCTTTTCCCAGAAACAGGAAGAGATGATAATATTTACACCTGTCCTGATGCATATAAAGGAACTAAACTTAAAAATACCAATGTTGGATTTAGTGGAGGATTTCAAGTTCCTCCTGGACAAGGAGGAAATACTCCAATTGGTGGTATTACAGGAAAGAATCCTCCTATAGGACCAATTATTATTACAGAGAACGATACATTCTCATATGGATGCGATCCTATTGAGGTGAAGGAAGGTAATCTCGCTAAATTTATTATTACCAGATCTGGAGCATTGGAATTTCCATCATCTTTAAAAGTAAAAACTATTGAGGGCACCGCAAATCACGGTACTGATTATGAAAAATTGGATCCTACAGTTATTCCTTTTGCAAAAGGACAGGTTCAAGCAATTGTTGAAGTTATGACATTTGCTGATACTGATCCAACTGAACAAGACGAAACATTCTTCTTGAATATAAAGAGTAATACTCCAAATAGTAATGGAGGATTTTTCTCTCTCATCCCTAAACCATCAGTTCAGTGTACTATTAAAAATACTGTTTCTAATGCTCCACCAACACCTGCAATTCCAGGAGAATTACCAGATCCAAACCAGGGAGGTAATATATCACCAATAGATGTAATAGATGTAATTGTTCCCCCAACAACTTCGCCAACCACTCTTGTACCAGTCAATCCAACTGATCCAAATTCTGCTAAATGGGGACTGAGTGTAGATAAAAACTCTGTAAATGAAGGTGAGTTTGTTACATTTACTGTGACTACCACTGGTGTTACTGATGGAACCCAATATTACTGGAATATCTTCGGATCTAATATTACAAATGATGATATTTTTGGTGGTCAGTTGACAGGACAAGGAATTATCCAAAACAACACAGATACTGTTGTTATTGGTATTAATGAAGATACCGAGATTGAAGGAGAAGAAATTCTTTTATTTGCTTTGTCTTCAAAAGGACTGGTAGAGCAAGTTGCTATCAAAGCAGAATTTAAAGATACTCTTGATCCAAATACACCAGGACCAGGAGATAATATTGTAAATCCAGGTAGTCCTGTTGTAAATCAACCAACGGTTCCATGTGCCCCCATTACTGATGGCAACGGTGCTATTATAAGTATCCCCGTATGTGAGGTTGGAAATCCTTGGGTTGAACCACCATATGTCTTCATTGGTGGTGAAGGTATAGGTGCAACAGCACAAGCACTATTAGATAGTGATGGATTTCTTACAGAAATTAGAGTTACTAATGGTGGATATGGTTATAAGAAAAACAAACCAAATTCCACTGGATTGAGATGTATTATTGATAGTTTTACTATGTTGAGACCAGGACTAGGATATACTTCACAACCCTTAGTATTCATTAATGGAAATTCTGATATTGCTGAAGCAGTTATTAACGAAGATGGATTTGTGATATCATTAAGTATTAAAGACAGAACTACAACATTTGATTCTTTACCAGAAGTTGTTATTGTTGGTGGTGAAGGGTATGGAGCAAAATTTATTCCATCTCTGGTTTGTCTAGATACTGAAGAATTAGAAGCCGTTGGTTCCACGAAGATTGGAACTGGAACATATATTGATTGTCCATAATGTCAAATCCTGCACCTAAGGCAACACCAAAAAGTATTGCCAATTCAACTACTGCCAATGAGGCACAAGTATTGGATGATGGTTTTATTCTAAAAACCATCAAAAAATATGATGATACTGCATATTATAATGTTTATTTTCCTGATGGATCACAATATCTACATCAAATTTTTGGTCCAAGTGATGGAAGAATAGAATTTGATCATATTGGTAATATTCGTATCAAAGCAGGTGCAAAATCAAAAGAAAGGGGTGCTGGAAGCGGTCGTATTCTTACGCAGAGCAATGGCATTCAATGCAGAAATGAGGGCAAAGGAACATTTACATTTAATAAGAACGAAGGTAAAGATAATGTAGCATTGAGTGTTACTGCTCATGCTGATTATGATGAAGAAACATCAGGTCAAAGAACAATTAATGCAGAATCTATTCTGTTGTCTGCCTCTGATATTACAATTAAAGCAGGATCTAACATCACCTTTCAGGCAGGTGAAGCAGGTGGAGGTACTATTACATTTGCTGCTGGTAGTATTACAACCAAAGCAGTCAACAAATCTGATGTCGTTACTGGAAGGGTAGAAGAGGTTGGTGCTGGTGAAACAACAGAAATTAAATTTGATCCTAGAGCATCTACAAATATTATTTCTACAGGTGCTATCAATAATAAAATTGTTGGTGATGAGAAAATTATAGTAACTGGTATTTCGAGTAAAGAAGTTGTTGGTGGACCAGGACAGTTGATTGCAGATAGAACTGCAGCAATCAAATTAAAAGCAGTTGCAGGCAATATTGATATCACTACTCCAGCAATTGTTAATGTAAAAGGTGTCACTATTTTTCTTAATTGATAAGTTTACATTATTGTTTCCATCGGATATCCGTATGGTAAACTGGCACAAGGGGGGTTGATTTCTGGACCTAACCCTGATAAATTACTCTTGTAGCAAATCAGGCGAGTGCCGCAATTACTTGCATAACCTGGTTGACGCATCCAGCGTCATATGCTATAATATATTCATGCGATCGGGAGTCGAACCGATTCATCATCTGCGGGTATTCATTCCGCAAGTAAACAAAGGTAATTAAACAAAATGTTCAAATCTGTATTCGCAGCAACCGCTGCCCTGTCCGTATCCGCTGGTGCTGCTTTCGCAGGACCCTATGTCAATGTAGAAGCAAACTCAGGATTTACGGGATCTAGCTACAACGGAACCGCCACAGATCTTCATGTAGGATATGAAGGCGCTCTTGGCGAAAATGCATCATACTATGTTCAGGGCGGCGCTACCGTTGTCTCTCCTGACGGCGCTGAGAGCGACACCGTTCCTTCTGGTAAGGCAGGTCTTGGCATCGGTTTGACTGAAGCACTGGGTGCATACGGCGAAGTCTCCTTCGTTGGTAGTGGCGACGACAGCATCGATCGTGGTTATGGAACCAAATTGGGTCTGAAGTATTCCTTCTGATCTCCTGATATAACTGAGAGGACCTAAGGGTCCTCTTTTTTTATGCCTCTAAATATAGTTGTAATGGGAGTTTTATGATGCTTTCTACCCAATATAGATTGAAGTTAGAGTTTATTTGTAAATGTATTGCTAATAATGAAGATGTAAAACTAGATGACATGATCTGGGCACAAAAACTTGCTAAAGCAAATACATCTGCTAATGAGATGTTAAAGATGGCAAGACGACAAGCATCACAAAACATTGAAGAGGGTAGTACAGACGATTTTCTGAATAGGATGGGTTTAGGTGATCCCGATCCATCCAACCACAAGAAGGGATTTACTGATGCTGACGACATTAAGAATTGGTTTCAGCAAGACAAACCTGATGATTGGAGACAACGTGACTGATTATGTTTGTATCCCAATGTGGGATCCTATTTTTGAGATGATGCGCTATCATTGGGTTCACAAGTCAGAAAAGGATCCTGAGCAATTCGTGAAAAATCTTAATCCAGAGCAAGAACGATTATGAGTAGTAAGATGCTATTTCTAGTTGATATTGGTAATGGTAGATGTGTCAGTCATGATGGATATATCCAAATTGGTATTTTCTCTCATAGTGTAGAGAAGCATCTTGAGTTATGTCCTGAACAAGAATGGCAGGTGACCTATTGGATGCCAGATCCATTCTGTATTAGATACCCACGACCAAACTATCAGCATACCATGAAAGCGAACGAGGGTTCACCTAGAACTGATAATGCTATGGATAGTAGACCAAGAGACTTCCCTGATCAAGCAACTGAAAGACTTGAGAGAACATTATGAAAATGTGGGAGACAAAATGCGTTGGGTGTGGTAAAATGGTGCCAGCGAATGAAACACCTCAAGTAGGACATCAAGCACCTGATGGTAGTTGGACAAATTCGTTATGTAAACCTTGTTGGGTGAAAAAGAACAATGAACATCACTGTTCCAATGAGAGTATTAGGTAGTGGTCTCGTAATCATTGCTTACTTTACTATCCTTCATATTAATACAACACTTGGTGTCGTATTGCAGATGGTAGGTGATAGTATTTCAATTCCTTACTTCGTGAGGACAAAATCTTGGGACATCGTTATTATGGTTACATTCCTATTAGTGATCTCTATATCTCATTTGCTATGAACATTTTTGTCACCGATGAATCACCTTGGCAATCTGCTCAGGTTCTACCTGACAAGCACATCGTCAAGATGCCCCTGGAGACCTGCCAGATGCTCGCTATAGTCGCCTCAGACAAGTGGGGGCATGGTTATGGCACACTGCCCAAGAAAGACGGCACACCATATGCCACAGAGAAGGGAGCGTTCCGTAATCACCCGTGTACTATCTGGGCAAACGAAACTAGGTCAAACGCTAGATGGTTGCTTACTCATGGCATTGCATTATGTGAAGAGTATTTTAATCGATATGGTAAATGCCATACTTGCTTTAAAACACTCATTGCTGCTGATGAAATTATTCCTTATGTAGCATGGGGTGACCACACTCCTTTTGTTCGTGCAATGCCAGAGGAGTATAAATGGGACGATAGTATTTCTACTATCGATGCTTATAAGATGTATATTGCATCTAAACCATGGGTATCTGACAACTACCTCCGCCTACCACACCGTAAACCACAATGGGTATAAAAATCACACCTGAAACTTATCAACAGATGGAAGATGAGTTTCGAGAAGAGGGACTTGCATTTACCATTAGTATTCCTACTCAGGAAGCAATTGATAAGTGGCAAAATACTCCTGTTACACACCAACCAGTAAGACATGGACATGATATGGTTGCTGAGATGTGGAAGAAGCATAGAGAACAACCTGAGGCAGGTCCTGAAGCAGATAAGATTGCTGCCATGGATCTTATTGCAAGAGCAGGTGGTTTATTAAATGCTACAGTCGAATACTATGAAAACAAAATTGTAATCAATTATGGATGATTTTAACACACCAGGATCCAATAAAAGTTGGATGGACGATGGTTTTAAAAAACATGTAGTTCAAATTCAACTAGATAATATTGTAAAGATATTAGATGGAGAATTGAAGCACTATATCTGTACTGATAAAACAACAACTCACGAAAAAATTGTAATCGAATACAACCGCACTAAAAAATGAAAACAGCAACCATTTATAGCAACGGAAGTCAAGAGTGTGAAAGGATGACATCCTTACTTAAATCACTTGGTGGTGAATTTTTAGAATATAGTTTAGGACAACATTTTACTCAGAGAGCATTTGAAGATGAATTTGGTGAGAATGCATCGTATCCTCAGGTATCAATTGGTTATCAGCATATTGGTAGCATGAAAGAAACACTATACTACATGAGTAATATGGGAATGTTAGCAGAGGCTTGACAGCACCCAAGAAACCCAGTATAATAACTATGTCCCAAGTTTAGAGAGGTTATGGCTTTAGGTAAACAAGTAGAGGAGAGTCTTTCAGAGGCTACAGGCAGTCTTCGCAACGCATTATCATATGCTGCTAGACAAGAACGACCGATTGTATGTAAACAGATTGCCAATCTTATCTCAGAGATTGACAGTATCGGATCATTTGATGGTATTATGGATAAATTAGAGGAGTTTTCCAATGAAAAAGACAGTTAAGAAGATCGACAGACATGGACATGAAGAAACTTGGGAGTGGGAAGAAACACCTGAACTCAAGGAATTTATTAAGCGACAGTCATTTACTAAATTGACTGCACCCCCTACCCGTCCTGCCTAATCCGTGTTATAATATGCGGAGTGCTTCCTTAGCAATCTGGTGAATGCAGCAAACTCATAATTTGCCTAAGGTGAGTTCGATCCTCACAGGAAGCATTCGCGAGTATGGCGGAATCGGTAGACGCACCAGACTTAAAATCTGTTGAGAGTAATCTCGTGGGAGTTCAAGTCTCCCTACTCGCATTCTGTTAAATATATCATTAACAGGAAATCACAACATTATGGCACAGTTTAGGTATACAATCTCACGCAAGCATGTATTTGTAGACAGTGTACCTGTTTTGATGTATTATGTTGAAAGTATGCCATTTGCTTTTGATGTTCTCGAAGATGAACAGAAGAACGATAAGTGGATACTGGCAGAAGCAGCACTCAATGAAGAGTATACTATGGAGGACATCTTCAAGTATTCTGATTACTTAATTGCTGAAGAATGCCACCCCGTATTGTTTGATCTAGATATCGTTAATCCTGAAGTTTTACCTGATGAACACATTTCTTGAATATCTGGAAGGAACCTTTTCTAACAAGAGACAAGCACAAGGTCATCCTACTCGTTATGCTCATATTATCATTACTCATAAAAAAATTGGAGAGAACCGATTTTATGGTGAGCAATCTTATAATTATATGAAAGGTCGTCCATACAGGCAATTTGTACTTGAGGTTACAGAAAAAGACGAAAAATTTTTCCTACGAAATTTTGAGTTAAAAGACGCAACAAAATATATTGGTGCAAACAATCTCGATCAAATTACTGATGAAGACTTGACTTATCGCGATGGTTGTGATATTATGTTTGAACAGGTAGATAGCACTACTTTCAAGGGTGGTACTACTACATGTGAATGTTTTGTCGAATGGCAAGGTAAAAAAACATATCTTCAGAATGATATCTTGCTTACCAGCGATCAATATCATGTTGTCGATAAGGGTCTTGATGTAGAAACCAACCAAAAGGTGTGGGGTTCTAATTGGGGTCACCTTAAATTCGCCAAAATGCCTCCGTAGCTCAGTGGTAGAGCAGGGCTTTTGTAAAGCTCAGGTCGCAAGTTCAAATCTTGTCAGAGGCTCTCAATCCTCTTTAGCTCAGCGGTAGAGCGGTTGACTGTTAATCAATTTGTCCCTGGTTCGATCCCAGGAAGGGGAGTTATGAATAGTATTGCATTTACAGATAAAACAATTTACACAACGCCAACAAATTTGCCTGATGGTTTAATTGAATCTATTATTGAATACATCGATAGTAAATCGAATGATATGAATGATTCTAAAATCGATGGTTCGGATAGTGTATCTCTAAACACTCGGTCATCCAAAAATATTTGGATTAATTGGGATGAGTGGATTGGTGGAATTATTAGTAACATGATGTTTTCTGCTAATAATGAATATTTTAATTACGATTTAAAATATTTTGATCAACCAATTCAAGCAGCAATTTACTCTGGAGACCGAAACGATTTTTATAGTTGGCATACTGACAATGGTACATCAGTTACTGCTCCCAGAAGATCTGACGGTGTTTTAATCGAAAGAAAATTATCATGTTCTTTATTATTAAGTGATCCAAATGAATATGAAGGTGGAGAATTAGAATTTTCTCTAGGTGAATGGAATAACTCTATGAAACCAAATAAAGGAAGTTGTGTTGTCTTTCCTGGTTGGTTACCACATAGAGTAAAACCAGTGACAAGTGGAAAAAGAATATCGTTAGTTGCTTGGATGAATGGACCTGCTTTTAAGTAAAATTCGTGGAACTGTAACCTGGAAGGAACAATTTAAGTATATCTACTTATGTTTTTGTGAGATACTCAAAATCGTTATTTTGCGAGATAGGTACAAACCTCCTGTATAAATAAATCGAAGAGAATCGTAGACGAATTCGGTCAGTATTAATACTATGCCACTAACAAGACTGGACAACCTGATTACCAGTAAAACAGGTAAATATCTTTATGTTTCGCCAGACGATTTTAATGCGTCAGACGAATTGAATAACAGGGGAAACTCTCCTGTAAGACCATTCAAGAGCATTCAGCGTGCTTTCCTTGAGGTTGCAAGATACTCATTTCTGCCTGGTGTAGACAATGATCGCTTCGACCAGTTCACCATCATGCTTATGCCTGGTGAACACTTCATTGATAACCGTCCTGGTCTTTCCGACACTAGTAATATTGATGTATTTGGTTACAATACGACGACAAGTGAATGGACTGATAACAGCATTCTAGATTTGTCAAATCCAGATAATATTTTCTACAAGTTTAATAACACTGAGGGTGGATGTATTATCCCTCGTGGTACTTCTCTTGTTGGTTATGATCTTCGTAGAACGATGGTCAAGCCTTTATATGTTCCTGACCCTGCTGACTCTAGAGAAAATCGTTCGGCAATTTTTAATGTAACTGGTGGTTGTTACTTCTGGCAGTTTACTATCAAAGATGGTGAAACAACTTCACTATCTCCTCTCTACAATTCTTCTGCTGCTATACCTAGTGGTGAGGTTTATTATTCTAAGGATGACTTTACAAAGAAAACTGCACCTAATTATTCTCACCACAAATTAACTGTATTTGAATATGCAGACAAAGAAGAGTTAAGTCTACTCTACAGAAAGATTGCAAAGGCATTTGAGGATTTCACACCAGGAATCAATATAGAAAATCCTAGTGGAAAACGAGAATTTGATGTAAGAGTTCAAGAAAACAGAATTGTTGGTCCACTGTCTGACTCTAGAGCAATTGAGAGTCTACAGTTTGATGATGCTACATCTGATCCTGCAATTCCTGGATCTAATGTAAGAGTCACTGTAACAACTAAGATCGAGCATGGTTATTTTGCTGGTCAGTCTGTTGCTATACTCAACACTGATGTCGATGACAAACTAGAAGGAACTTTTGTAATCTCTTCTATTGATGCAAACGATGGAAGGAAGTTTACTTACTTTGTCGAAGGCGAAGTTGTAACTACAATTGGTCCTGGTTCTAACTCTGGTGCAAGTAGTATTGCTCCTGGTGATGTTCTTAATATCTCCTCAATTCCTGCTTTAGGAACTGGTGCATTAACTCTTGCAGAAGTTGATTCTGTTGAGTCTGCATCTCCTTATGTCTTTAACGTATCAATTCGCTCTACATGGGGCATCTGTGGTATCTGGGCAAACGGTCTGAAGGCTACTGGATTTAAGTCCATGGTCATAGCTCAATATACTGGAGTTAGCCTTCAGAAAGATGATAGAGCATTCATTCGTTATGATGAGTTTACTAACACTTTCAATCAAGCATCACTGAAAGATGCATTTGATAGTATTCCTTATCATACTAAGGGAGATTCTTTCTGGAAAGACGAATGGAGAAACTTCCATGTTCGTGCATCAGAAGACGCATTCATCCAGAACGTTTCTATCTTCGCTGTTGGTTTCGCTGATCACTTCCTGATGGAAAGTGGTGGTGACATGTCGATCACCAACTCGAACTCTAACTTCGGTAATACCTCACTACATGCAATCGGTCATAAAGGATTTGCATTCAATAGTGATAAGGGTGGATATATTGATGCTATTATTCCTCCTAAAGTTATTGAACCTACTGAAAAGAGGATTAACTACTATCCATTTAACTTACCTGCAACCATCAATGGTGTAGAAGGTATTCAAACTAAAAATCAGGGTGTCGTTGTATATAACAATACCAGATTGTATCTTGAGTCTGATGAAGATGCAATTAATCCTGATAAGCGTCCTGCTGTATCCATTGAGGGTTATAGACTTGGTGCAAGACAGAACGATAAAATTTATGTAAAACTTGAGAAAGGATATGCTACTGACGACCAGGAATATAGTGCAGAACTAAATCCAACTGGTTTTGTTAAGTATATCGCCAAACCTGATATTATCTCCCCTTCTACTGGCGGAGTAATTGATAATCTTTCTTTGGATGCTGCCAACCTTATTGAGGCAAACAGAACATTCTTCCAAGAAGAAGTCTTTGGATATGTTTTAGAAAAGTATCCTGATCTTCAACAAATTTCTTATGTTAATCCTGGTCTAGATCCACAATCTAATCGTTATCAAGATTCTCGTAATCTCATCATTGCTAACAGAGATGAGATTGTAGATGAAGCATACGATTCGATGTTTGCTGCTTTTGGTCCAGCAGGTGAGAATAACGCTGCATTTAACTCTGGAAATGACGAGACTAAGTGTAAGCGTGACATTGGATTAATTGTTGATGCTATTGCAGAAGACCTCAGAGATGGTGGTAACGGTAATATTATCGATGCTACTAAGAAATATTTTAATGCTGATGGTACACCGTTAGTTAACGGTCTGCTTGGAGAAGAAGAATTTGCTATTTTTGCATTCCGCAGAGCGCGTGATCTTTGTAAGCAAGCAATTGCAAACTTATTGACAGTAACTGATACTACAGTTAGTATTGACCCTGCTAATACTGTTGCTAAGGACTTCCAACCAACAGGAGCAACATACGATCCTTCTAATGGTAATTTTGTATTCACTCTTGCTGATCATGGATTTAATGTTGGTGATTGTCTAGAACTAAACCCAAGTGGATTTACTTTCACTTGTGCGATGGACGGCAATAAGACCGAACATTCTCTTCCACAAATAGGACAATTTGCGTATAACAAGACTATTCCTATTGATGCAATAACTGACGACACTATTCGTGTTAATGTAGGTGCATCTGGTCCTAATGTAGAGTTCACTCCATCTGGAGCAACATATAATCCTGCAACTGGTGATCTTGTACTAGAAATTGGCACTCATACTTTATCGGTTGGTGAAGGTGTTGTTATTGATGACAACTCATTGAGTTTCACTTGTGCGATGGATGGAAACCAGTCTACTAAGACTTATCCTCGCCCTGGTATTGACCCATTTGCTGGTAGGTCTATGCCTATCACAGCAGAAACTGCGACTAGCATTACTATTAACGCTGGTGTATCTGGTCCTAATGTAGCATTTACTCCAACAAATTCAACTTACAGTGGAACTGAGTTGACTCTTACTGTTGGGCAGCATGGTTTAGGTGTTGGTCGTGGCGTTGTTCTTGCTGACGATTCTATCACTTTAAATATTGATGGAACACCACGCACATTCCCTAACGCATCTGCAGACCCAGCAATCCAAGGAGATTCTCTTTCTATCACTAGTGTTGGTGCTAGTCAGCACACGGCAACTAACGCTGTATATGATGCAGCATCTGGTGTTGTAACACTAACTATTCCAACTCATGGATTCACTAATGGCGACTATATTAAGGTTGCAGATAGTTCTTTAACCTTTACATGTGCTCTAGATAATAACACGGTACAGAAGGCATATCCTCGTGCTGGATACGATTATCCAAGTGGTAGATGGTTGGCAGTCAGTAATGTAACTACTAACACATTTGATATCAATGTAGGATCTTCTTCTTATACTGGTGCTCATACATTCGTTAGTGCAACTACTAATGGTATTGATCGTCAGACAGGAACTCTAACCGTTGATATTGGTAACATTGGCACTACGGTTTCTTTTGTAAGTGCAACAACGAACGCTGTTATTCATCAACCACAAAGTGCTCACACATTTACTGGTGCAACTGCTAACGCTGTTAAGCATCTACCTCAGTCTGCACATACATTTGTAAGAGCAACTTCTGATGCTGTTACTGTATACGCTAGAACTAACATTCTTTCTACTGCATCTAGAAATAAGGATGCTAGAAACCTAATCCTTGCTAATAAAAATGATATTATTGATGCTGCAATTGCCGCAATTAATGCTTTCAACCCAACATTTGTATTCCCAGGTGGTAGTGATGTTAAGTGTAAGCGTGACTTAGGAATTATTCTCGATGGTATTGCACAAGACCTTTGGTTCGGTGGTAATGAATATTCTATCGGTAATGTTATTGAATATTTCGATGGTAACTCTCTACTAAGCAATGGTGTTGCTGGTGAACTTAATGAAACACTCATCGCCATTGAAAAAATTCATGATCAAATTAACCTTGCTGTTAATAATCAACTAGCAAGTACTGATACTACAATTACTTTAGATGGTTGTGGTGATCCTACAATTGTTGATGACTCTCATTGCGATGCTGAGAAACTAATCAGAAAGAATAAGAAGTTCATTGCTAAGGAAGCATATCAGCGTATGCTTTCTGCTTATCCTTCATATACTCCATCTACAGGTAATACTGAGCAAGATTGCTTAGATGATGTTAACAATGTAATGGATGAAATCCTCTATAACCTGAAGTTTGGAGGAAACCATAAGACATTTGATGCTGCTAAGATTTACACTACTGGCATCTATGAAGGTAAGAATCCACAAACCTTCACTCCTACTGGTGCTCAATACAATCCTTCTACTGGTGTTGTTGTTCTAACTATTCCTGATCATGGGATGTTGCAAGGACAATATGTCAAACTAGAAAGAGAAAGTCTGACATTTACATGTGCTCAAGACAGCAACCTAACAGAGCATAGTTATCCTCGTGTTGGTGATGGAAACTATCTAGAGTGGGAACAAATTGATAATACAACTGACGATACTATCACTATTAATGTTGGTGTCTCTAGCAATACAACGGCACATACTTTCGTTGGTGCTTTTAATGATGCAGTTGTTTATGGAACTACACAGCAAACATTCCTTAATTCTGAAAGAGATGAGGCAGAGAGAGTCTTTGCTGAAGCATTATCAGTTTCCACTGATGTAATGCGTAATATTGCAGTTACTCCAACTAATTGGACTCCTGCTGGTGACACATTACAGATTACTGATGGTACAATTATTCCAGATGTTACCAACCCAACATGTCAGGGTGTAGCGTCTTCTCTAAGTACTTTGTTTGGTGTCATTACACAAGCTATTGGAAATGATGCTGGCGTTGGTACACTTACTGCTACAAGAACAGTACCAACACAACCAACATCATATGCGGCACATAACTGTTCTGATGTTCTAGGTAATGTTGATAATCTTATTAGTATCTTCACTGATAATCTATTTGCTGGTAATCTTAATTCTCTTCCTGATATTGATAATGGTCTTTGGGATTGTGCTAATGTAAGAAGTACAATTGATACTCTTACATCTATTCTAATTGATGCTCTGGAAGCAACAAACCTTGACAGTTTACCTGATGTTGTTACTGGTGGATTTGCATTAGACAGACTAGGTTCTAAGTGCTATAGAGACATCGGTATTATCACTGATGCTGTTATCAATGACCTCAGATTTGGTGGCAACCTTAACAGCATTCAAGCAGGTGAGGCATACTTTATTGGTAACAATCTAGCATACATTGATAAGGAGAAAACTGAAACTCTCGATGCATGGGGTGCTATTAAGAACCTTGCGATCTCTTCTCTTCGTAATCACACCACACAAATTAATAGCTGTCTACTGACTAATGGCAGTGCAATTGTTAATGTTGGATCTAATACTGGTCTAGCAATTGGTATGAAGGTTACTGAGTATCTGTCTACTGACTTCTCTTCTGATGCTCAATTAAATTCTGGTGCTACACCTATCACTGCTAATATTGATGGCGAAACATATGTCAAGAGATTAGTTGGTGGTGATAGAGTTGAACTTGGTGTTAAGAATGCAAGACTAACGACTGGTGCTACTAAGGTTGTAACTGGTCCTGGTGGTAGCAACTTGACCCTATACTTTGAAATGACACAAGGTTATTGGGCAGATACATTACCTGTAACTGATCCTACTATATCAACATCCAATGCTGGATATCCAGAGTGTGCTAATACTGCATCTGCAGTCGCGACTTTAGTAGATAATATTATCTCTATCATTAATAATGGCATCGGTGCTGTTGACCTTGTAGAACAAATTGCAACTTCTTCTGATTTTGCTAAGAGAGCAACTATCTGGACTATTGATACAACAGGCACAAGTTCACCTAATCCACATCTACTTGAGACTGGAACTGCAATTAGACTTATTCCAAGACCAAGATGGGATGATGAAGCATCTAAGTATGTTGATGTTGATAAGCGTCTTGTTAGATTGCCCAATGGATTTGAAACTAATAGAACTTACTTTGTAATCGCTCCTGGTAGAATAACTTCTCCATACGATTACTCACCTACAGGTTTTGCTAAAACTGAATCTACCAAATTATTACTTGCTGAAACAAAGGCAAATGCTGCAGCAGGTATCTACATCTACTCTTCTGAGTCTGATACAATCGATAAGGATGTTGAAATTGATCTTTATCAATTCACTCTTGATGAGAAGTATGATCTCACTACTTACAAGTGTAATCTAGATGTTGCTGTCGCTGGTGGTAGTGCTGTTACTGGTGGTATTGTAGCAAATGTTGCACATATTTTTGATGCACCTCAGAATGTTCCACAAAGAGTCTTCTTTAGACCTATTGGTAATAGCAACTTACCACTTCTTGCTGCAGCACTACAGAGTGATAATGCAGCAGCGAATTTCAATGACTCTACTGCTGGTGTTGCTGACTCTCAAGGTAGACTTAATCCAGAATTTGAATTCTTTGTTCGTTACCAAACATCCCTAACGAAACCAAATAAAGTATTCACGATCTATAAGACATTTGCTGATGCAATTAATGATCAGAATAGGATTACATTCCAAACTTTAGATCCTAGTCTTAAGTTTACTGTATTTGCTAACAAGTCTAAGTCTCCATATGGTTTTGACCCAAGATCAACTTCTTACTCTAATTCCACTACAGGTAGATGGTATATTAAAGTTAAGGACACCTCCAGTAGTGCAAATGCAATTGCAATTCAACAAGAAAGCATTCTTTGGAGAACACAACAGTCTGACTATACTCAATCTCCTGATCCTAAGACTGCTGATTCTTGGTACTTCAGACAGGAAGATTCTCGTGGAGCGGATGATAGAACATATAAACTGCGTTATGTCATTCCTAGTTATCTTGAGGGTGTTAGAGATCCTATTAATGGATTTGTTATCAAGACAAGAACTGATACTAACCGTAGACTAAGACCACAAAACATTCTACTTAAACCAGCACCTGGAAACTTTAAGTCTGATGCATTCTTCCAAAATGATGCGAATCCAGGTGAAAGAATCGGTTGGACGAGTGATCAAATTATCGCTGCCAAAGGTTCTCTACAGGACACATATGATCCTTATAATTTAGAGCAAGGAAAGAGGACTATTGTCACTGATAATAATATCAGCATGACAATTCAGTCTGGTAGATTTAAGACTGTTAATGGTGAGCAACTTCTTGAGTTGAGTGTATATGATTACGAACCAAATCAAAACATTCTAAGTCTAAACAAAGCAAGATTTAGAACTGTTAAGATTACTGCTCCTCAGGGTGGTTCGTTTGAAGTTGAGAAGACACTAGATGGTGGTAATATCAACTCTCCAAACCGTGTCACATGGACTGGTAACACTTCAGGTAGTGCATATATTCATGCATATACTAATGTTGGTAATGACCATTATCTAATCCTGAAAGGATTTAGTGATGGTGATCTAGAGTATTCTCCATTCTACAATACACGATTCCAGCAGGGTAGCATCTATGCAGATATGCTAGATGACCCTGATATGGGTAAGTCTTTACCACTTAAGAGACTTATTGCCAAAGAAGAGAGCGATCTTTTCTATAAGCAAAATGGAGCACCTGTATACACCATCACTCCTGGTGATACTATTAAGGAAGATGGAACTGAGAACAGATATGTTGTTGCTTCTGTCGAAGATCAGGGTGATATCGATGATACATTCTATATCTTTGAGATTGAGACACTACAGCGTCGTATTGCTAAGCAGCAAGATGGTATCTACTACCTAACTGCAATTCGTGGTAATATTTCTCCTCTGCCATTAGGTGCAGGTAATCAACGCAACTTCCGTAACTTTAAGTTCTCTCAACCAATTTCTTACCTGTATCCACAGAACTATAAGAATGATCCATTCTGGTTCCAGTATGCTGGTACAACAGCGAACGAGAAGTCTGCAGCTGCTGCATTAATTGATCCTCCCGCAACATATTCTGCTGCTGACAACTATATTCATGGTTTAGTTAGAACTAATGATTCTAAGTCTTCGATGACTAAGGAAACAATCATTGACTTGATTGCAACTCCTGCATTTGAAAATAACACTTACACTACTAAAGTTGGTGACATTGATTCTAGAATCCAAGCACAAGAAGGTAATGCATCTTCTGGCGCTGAAGATAGAAAAATTCCTATCTCTGGTGACAATAGAGTATTCACGGATCAGAAATGGTATGTTGAACTTAGAAGACCTTCTATTGCTCGTGCTGGTAACCATACATTTGAGTATCTTGGATTCGGTCCAGGAAACTACTCCACAGGTCTCCCAGCGCGTCAGGAGATCGTCTTAACAGCAACTCAGGACTACTACGCCCAAGCGAAGCGTCAAGACGCTGGTATCGTCTTCTACACAGGTATTAACTCTAACGGTGAACTTTATATTGGTAATCGTAAGATTAATGCTATTACTGGCGAAGAAGAATTCTTAGAAAGAGCAGCATTACTTGACTCTGACGATGATGATGACGATATCAGTTCACTTGTCACCACCTTTGATGTTCCTGTTACATTCAATAAGAACATTACTATTAATGGTGGAGATGGAGAACTGGTTAGTAACTTTAATTCTCCTGTTGCAATAAATGTCAACAATGATGATTTAATATTCCAACCAAATGCATTACAAGTTTACTCTAATGTAAATGTTAACGATCCAGATTTGCAAGGACAACCAAATGGTCCTGCCAACAACCCACTCTTGGATCGTACATCATTCACTCCTCGTCAGAGTGGTGATATCTTCATCGGTAAGAACCAAGTTAAAGCAGCACAGTTTGTAATTAACCCGATCAGAAATGGTCAAGGTTATAAGATTCAAACACATACGATAATCGACGGTGGTATCGTATTCCCATCAAATGTATCTCCAAACCAATCCGCTTTATATTCTCTAAGCACTGGTGGTACTTCTCTAAATGCTAAACAATATGTTAAGTATGGTACATCAGGAGCATTTATCTTACCCACAGATGGAGATATCTTATTCAAGGGCGGTTCTGTTGAAAGATCTGGATCTCTTGGTTGGGTATATTCAAACTTCTATACTTCAATACAAAATGCTGCGATTGCTTCTGTTCAATTTAATGGAACGAAGTATGTTAAACTGAACTGGGACCTTGTTTCCTCTGTTCAGCAAACTAATAACAGTCTTGGTATTGTAGAGACATCTAGAATTAGAATCAAGAACTTCTATCCTAATGCTGCCCTAGAAAGTGACGGTGGATTCCCAATTGTTTCTCCAACTATTCAGGGAACTACATATCCATTCAATGCAAGCAACACCTTCTGTTATATTGAGATTGGTGAATCTATCGCTGCAGTATCTTACGATAATGATGGTGATGGTGCAATTGATAATCCTGTCTCTAATCCAACATGGGATAACTTAATTTTACGAGCAGGAACACCTATTAACGGTGGTACTCCTGCTCCTACTATGGAGTTCTCTTCTGCTAACTGGAAGGAAACAGGTGTTATTGGTGCTGACGTTCTAAGAACTGATACAGCTAGTATTGGTGATTACAAACTTGGTATTAACACAATAGCAGCTGCAGCACATAGTGCATACGAAACTGCGTTTGTTGATGCTAATACTGATCCAAAGGCAAACCTAGAGGTCATTGGTACTACATGGATTAGCGGTAAGAAAGTTCTAACTTGGTTAGACGAATCTTCTGCAACCCTAACCAATAAGACTGAAACTGGTCAGGCAAATGCATTCATGGTTGGTGGATTCAGAGACAATCCTGATTCTACTGCATTAATTAGAGCGAATACTCTAACAAATAGAGTTGGTATTAACATCGCCAACAACAATACTCTTCTCGATAAGACATTTGTTGTTAATGGTGAAGTGAGAATTGCTCAGACATTAACTCTAACTAACGGAACAATTGAAAGTCCTTCTGGAACCTTTAATTTAGGTCCTACAAGTACAAGTATCAACCTGTTCCCATTAGCAACCACGCTGAATGTTGCAAATGATGCAACAGCAACGCAAACCATCAACATTGGCAATGCAACTGCTAACCAGACGCTTACTATTGGTGGTGGAGCAGACACATCTGCTCTCTATATTCATAGTTCTTCTGAGTCTTCTGTTATTGACATCGGTACTGTATCTAACTCTAATTCGGGTTATCAGTCATCTATCACAATGGGTGGCGCATTCCAGAACAGTGCATCTCTATTCAATATTAGAAACAGACTACTCAAAATAGATGGTGATATTCAACTTGGTACACCATCTACTGGCATTACCAAGATGTACTCCTTCACTCCAAAACTGGAGATCTTTAGTGCATCTGGTGGTTCTAATGAAATTGATGCTTTCCGTACAGGTTCTATTCTCAGCATTGGTGCTGATGCAGGAACTACAACCATCAATAACAGTCTTTATGTCAAAGCATCTGAACGAGTTGATGGAAACATCACACTAAATGGTGGTCTGTCTGTTGGCATCATCACTGCAACTAGAGGTATCTTTAGTACATCTACTTCTTCTCATGCAGTAGGTGCAACTGATGATCTCAACATTGATATCTACAGAAGAACAGAAATTGGTAAGACAATTGACTCTCAAGGTAATGCTCTATGGGGTGGCACAACCTTCCAAGAAGGAACTAACACTTACTACTTACCTCTTAATGAGGCAATTGGTATTACTGATATTGCTATCGGTGATTTCCTTCTAATTGATAGAGGAGATACTACTGGTGGTAGTAACCAAGCAAACTCTGAAATCGTTAAAGTTGTAACTCTTATTAATGCTAGCAATGCTAATGATTCTGAGGGTTATAGAGTTGAGGTTGAAAGAGCACAGGAAGGAACTACACTCCGTACCGATCATCCTGACAACTGTAAGGTTGTCAAACTTCTTAAGCAGAACAATGTAAGTTATCTAACTCAAGCAATTGCTACTGCTGGTAGTCAAGGAGATTCGGTATCGATTACAACTGCTGAGTTTGGTGGTAGTATCAAGATCAATGATATTATTAGACTAAATGATGGGGAACTATTCAATGTAAGTGGTATTAGTACCGATGCATCGAATATTCAAGGTTTAAGAATTAATGATGGTGCTGAACCAACTGCCTTTACTGTATTCGAGGTTCTCTCTACTACAGGTCAAACGACAATTGAAGGTCCAACTGAAGTTAGAAATGATATTACCTTAACTGGTAGTACATCAAACAATGATAAGATGTTCACCATTACAAATGGTGCTTCTTCTCCTATTACTGTATTTGATGTTGACAGTTCTGATGGCGACACTAGAATCCTTGGTGATCTAAGTGTCGGTGCTAACTTCCAAGAGTTTACAGTTGATGGTGACTTAGGTAATGTTACCATGAAAGGTGGCAACCTTGACATCTTTAATAATGCTGGCACTACCAAGCAACTTGAATTCATTAATGGTAATGGTAACTTAACTATTGCAGGTGTTATTGAAACTGAGGGAACAGGAACTAATCTGTTCGCTGGTGATATTCAACTTAACGGTGGCGACCTCACTGTTAACGATGGATCCACCACAAGATTCAAGGTAAATAATGATGGTGGAATTGACCTTGGTGGAATCACAGACTACATCAGTCAGACTGGTGGTAGAAAGTGGGTTTATCAGTCTACAGTATCTGGTGATGGTGGAGTATTGACTGCTAATGTTAACTACTTTACTAAAGCATCTTCTGACCTTGTTCTTAAATTGCCCCCGAGCGCAAAAACTGGAGACATGATCCGATTTGTTGATATTGGTGGCGCTTTGACCTATAATGTCAGAATGATTATTAGAGCACCTGACGGTATTCCTGTCGCAGGAGACTCAACTAATACTAACCTAAGTATTGGTAGCGTTGACTTCAATAACTTTGGTGGTGGTGAACTAATTGTTACGACACCTAATGCATCGTTCGGTCTGGTATATTCTGGAGCAACAAATGCAGACGGAAGCGCCACAGGCGTTCCAAGCAACCTACGCGGTTGGTGGTTAATGGAAATTTAATTTAAACAGATGGCAACTTACGGAACACTTAAGACAATGAAAGCCGCCGCCATTGGCACCATCATGCCATGGGGCGGCGACTTGACAGGCATCCCCGCTGGATGGTTAATTTGCAATGGTCAGACACTAGAAGCAGACGATTTCCCATTACTTACACAGGTAATTGGAGATAACTATGGCGGTACAACTTTAGGAGGAGTATTTCCAAATTATAGTGGATCAATTGCTCTTCCTAATATTAATCAAAGAGCACTGGTCGATCTTGACTCTTCATATTTTGATAATAGTAATAGTATTGATACAACTGAAGCACTCGCTGCCTTAGTTGATCCAGTAAATGGAGCAAACTTTCTTGGAACTGACATCGATAATGGTGTTGGTGATGATTATGATGCATATACTGATGTTAATTTTGCATATACACCAGAGAGTGACTTCAATGGAAAACTAACTGGCGCTAATTTGAATGAAACTTTTGGATCAAAGACAGTATACATGTCTCATCGAAAGTTGGGTAGGAGACATATTTTGATTCATAGTCACCCAACTACATTTGACACCATGTATCTTCCCTCTTCGGGAACGAGACCAGGAAAAGGTGTTGCTGCATGGGGTGAGATTAACTATCGTATTTCTCGTGCAAACTTTGACCAATTAGATTATGGTCAGGTTCAGGCACAGTTGACTATTCAGTATACAAATGACCAAGGATTTGGTGGTGGTGCTCCAGGTGTCGTGGTTGCTAATGTTCAGGGTGAAGGACCAACATTTAACCTAAAACCAGTGAATGTTGTTGGATCTCCAATTTCTAACTGGTTCGGTCCATATCAAGTTCCAAACACCACTAGTAGTAATACAATGGATGAGGAGTTTCAAGCAGGAGATACATTAGCATATACTCCTGGTGGTGGTACAACAACTGTTGCCAACAGAAACTTTGACAATGGTGGTGCCAATAGTGGTGACACACAGACTTATACTAAAGCAATGTTTGATAGCAATGCTATTAGTTTCAACCAAAATGCGACAATTGCTGGTCAGCAAGCAGTTATTCAACCACATAATCATGAACCATTTGAGACTACTTTTGATAAATCAAATTTAAGAATTCCTAGCACTGTCAATGTAACTGCTATTTCAAATGTTACACCACAGAATATCGATAAGGCATTCCGTCTAGATGTATCTGTTCCAACACCTAATCTAATCTGTTTATATTTAATTAGAGCATACTAATGGCAAATTACGCAAGAGAACGAGGAAAATATGGTGGGGTTGTGGGAGCAATCCAAATTTTTACTAGTGATTTGCCTCTCCAAGGCGACCCGTTGGATCCAGTTTGGAGGAAAAAAATTCCTGGTGGATTTTTACGCTGCGATGGTAAAATATATGATGCTGGTGACTACCCAGAATTGGCAGCAGTTTTGGGTGTTGGTAGTGCTTGTAAGTTTAAAAAACCAGAAATTGAATTAAGTGCAACGCAATTTCAAGTACCTGATGTTGGTGCTAAGTTTCTTTCTCCTGGTTTAGCATCTGGTACTTATCAGAGCACGGTTCTTGCTCAAACTGTCACAGAAAATAATAGTGGTGATATTAGAGTTGGTGCTGAAGTTCTAGTATCTGCACAATCAAATACTTTTACTATTGGATATAGTGGAAACTTCACTGTTGTTGGTCAATCTGATGTTGAATTACAGGGAAATGCAAAATTTAAACCACCAAATGAAGATAGAGAAACTGGAGCAGCATTTTTAGATTCATCTTCTTTTCAGGCACATGGTCATAACACTAATGCAAAAGTGTTGAACTATACAGGTAACTTTAAAGTTGGTGCTGAGGGTAAAAGTGGAACTGATTTAACACCTTTCGCAGGTAATAGTATTATAGGATCTGGTAATCCTACTAATGATGCTGCATCAAATCACTTACATGGTATTAGTTGGCCATCAACAACTGATTATGATCAAAATTACGTGTTTCAATTCCCTACATTTAATGTCGCAGCAGATAATTTGCAAACAACTTTAACTGTACAAACAAAAACAATTGATGAACTGCCAGAATCAATTCAACCTTTCATTTTAGTAGAGTATATTATTAAATTTTAACCATGGCAGATTTAATTTACGACTTAAGACCAGGAAGTGCAGGACTTGACTTTACTGGAGTTAATGATTATCTAAATGGTTGTGCCATTTATAATAGTTGTTTTGGTGTCTCTGGTTCTTGCGGAACTGGTGAACTTGGTGGATTCCAAAATAATATTGGTACAAAACATATAAGTTTTGGTACTTTCAATTCTACTTTGTTTGTGCAAAATAGGATAGCGCAGTTTGCATTGAATACCACCAACATGGATTATTTGATCATCGATCTGATTACAGGTGATGATTTTAATGGTGGAGAAAGACCAAACAATTCCAATGAAGGTCTTAAGTTTAAATGTACCACTGGTGGCGACAATAGTACAACACAATTAGTTGCTGGTGGAAGTGGATACGGTCCATATCCAGGTGTGGAAGGTGGTGCTGGATGGATTACACGACAATATAATATTCCTGCTTCTAATAGAGGAAATTTTCTCTGGCAACTGTTCTGTACAGCAAACTCACCTGAATTCCAAGGTGCTGGTGGTGTTTTTGCAAATAACCAGAATGCTGGTGATAGATATGCTGTTTCTAGAATTAGAATTTATGGCACTGTTCCTACAACTATCACATACTTCAGAGCGAATGATGATTCACCTGACACAATGATTGATCCTGGTGCTCCAGTTACTTTATCTTGGAACACTAATTTGGGATCATTTTCTGGTGCTACTAGTGGATCGATTAATCAAGGTGTTGGTGCTGTTTCACCTATTGGTAGTGGATCTACTACAATTAATCCTGGTCCCACAACAGAGACTACTTATACTTTAACTGTACAAGGTCCAACAGGATCTTTAACGAAGCAGGTAACTGTTGAGATGGATGTTCCTGACAGTGATCCAGATTTATTTACATTTGATTCTATAATAGATGCAGAAACTAGTACAGTATATACTAGTAACTCGATAACAGTTACTGGATTGGAGACTGGTGTAACACTCCAGGCATCAAATGGTGCATCGACTTCTAAAAATGGTGGAACCTTTAATACTAGTAATAAAACTGTTAATAATAATGACACGGTGAGGGTTAGAATGACCTCATCTGGAACCTTTAATACATTAAAGACATCAACTGTTCAAATTGGCAGTGCATCTGCAACATTTAAAATTACTACTAAGTCTGAACCAGCACAGATTCCAAATGGTTTTGATTTTAATGATGTATCGAATGCTAATTTAAATACTACTATTACTAGTAACTCGGTAACGATCACTGGTATTACACAACCAGTTCCTGTTAGTGTTCCTACAAATGGATTCTTGAGTTCTGTTAACGGCGGTAACTTTAATGCTAATGCAAAAACTATTTCTAATGGACAAACAATACGATTAAGATATACTACCACTGGTAATACTGGAGAACTTGCAAGTAGTTCAATTGTTGTCGGTGGTGGTGCTTCCGTTGATTGGAATATTACTAACCAAGGAACTGCAGATACTGATCCTGATTATTTCTTCTTTGAAGATGAAGACAATGTGGGCGCTAATACATTGACCACAAGTCAACCAGTTGTTATTACTGGTATCAATATACCAACAAATGTTACTGCATCTAATGGTGCTCAGATTAGAGTTGGTACTGGGAGTTGGACTAATGGAAATACAGGAACTACAATTACTAATGGACAGAATCTGAGAGTTAGAATTACATCTAGTGCAGATCCTGGTGGTGTTGTAGAAACTGATGTTACTGTTGGTGCTCTATCAGATACATTTACAGTGACAACAACTACTGCAAATGATACTACACCAGATCCATTTTACTTTGCTAACAGAGATAATCAGGCACCTAATACATACATTGAGAGTAATGTAATTGTATTGCAAGGTATCACATCACCATCTAATGTAGTTGTTACTGGTGGACAGTTTTCTAAAAATAATGGCAGTGGATGGAGTGGATTTGCAGCAACAGGTCAGGTAAATAATGGTGACCAGTTTAAAGTTAGAGTTTTAACTGGTGGTTTAGCAACATCTAGTAATTTAAGCGTAACTATTAGTTAAATGGCATTTACAACAGTCACCTATGATACAGCAGGAACATATAATATTGTTCTGCCAACTAATGTGAAATCTCTTACATATGAGATGCGGGGCGCTTCTGGAGGAAAAACTGGTCCTGGTGGTAACACTAATCCAGGTTTTACTGCTGGTGCTCTAATTAATGGAGGACCAGGAGAAAAAATTACTGGCGAATTAGATGCTGTTGCTTGTTCTGGCAAAACATTAGTAGTGCAAATTGGCACTAAAGGATTTGCTGGAACTACTAACAGTGGTAATGATGGTAACGCTTCTGGAGGCACAGGACCATTTAGCGGTGGTGCAGGTGGATCACAACCTGGCAATGAAACATTTTGTAATTCTGGTGGTGGCGGCGGTGGTGGTGCTGCAACCGCTGTTAGTGTAGATAATGGATTTATTCTTATCGCTGGTGGTGGTGGCGGAGCAGGTGGTGCTACTTATGATTCATGGGACTCTCAGTATAGAACTCCAAACGGATCTGCTATTGCTGCTGGTATAGTACAAACAACACTAAATGCAGGTGCTGGACAATCAGGTGGTAATGGAAATACTGCTGCTAACGCTGGCGGTGGTGGAGGTGGTGGTGGAAATAATTTAAATTTTTTCGCATATGGTGCTGGTGGTGCTGTCCAAATATCAGGTAACCATATTGGTGGTAACCATGGATTTAAGGGTGGTAGTTATAAGGATATTAATTTTGTAACGGAAGCATCTACAAGTATTAATGCATTTAATGATAATGATGGATTCTTTGAGTTGGTATATGAGACTGGAGATCCACCTAATATACAATTTAATGTTTCTCCTGCTGCTGTTATTGTTAATGGAACAGGTGCTACTTTAAGTTGGGAATGTACAGGGGATGCGTCTTCTGCACCTACAAATGTTACCTTGAATGGCAATAATGTTGCTTTTGTTGATACTCTGCCTGTCAATCCGATTAGCACTACAACATATACTATTGTTGCTACTGGTCCTGGTGGAATTACCAGTGATAGTATTGTATTAACTGTTATTCCAGCAGGTGATTCGCTAAACAATGAGTTTGTTACTACCTATGGTACTGGTTCACATATTCTACAAGTTCCTGCAGGTACAACAAATGCATTCGTAACTATTGCTTCTGGTAGAGGTGGATCAGGCGGTTCTGATTCTGGTGGATCTGGTTGTCCTGGTGGTGCAGGTAGAGTAGGACAATTTAGGTTAAAGGATAACGGTGCAGGGAACCCATATGGTACTGCAGGATCACTTAATCAAACTATCTATCAGAATACTACAGTTGCTGTCCCTGCTGATATTAATGAAGTTAATTATGTAATTCAAGGTGGTAAAGGGGGAAGCACTGCCGCATTTACTACTGGAAAGTTAGGACAGAAAATTAGTGGAGTATTAACAAATGTCGCTGGACAAACATTAAGTATTGTAGTTGGTGGTAATGGTGGTGCAGGCAACTCTGCAGTTGACTTAGGATCGCCAGGTCAGGGATATGATGATGGTGGTGAAGGTGGTGATAATTCTACAGTTAGTTCCACATATGTCACTGTTCCTCTTTACAGATATCTTAATTCTACTACTGGAGATCACTTTACTGGTATAGATCTTGTACCTCCAACTGGTTACACTAATGAAGGACAACTTGCTAATGTATTCACTGATCCACAACCACCAGGAACTGTTGTACTAACCGATCAAGAACCAGGAAAACCAGCTAGTACATATACCGCATATGTTTTTCCTCCAACTGGAACAACACCATTTTTTATTGATGTAACTGAAATTCCAACAACTCTCTTTTATACCAAAACAAATGGAACTGATGTTTTATATACATCTAATGTAACTGAAGGAAACAGTGCTAGTCCAGCATATGTATTGGATACAGCAAATAATGCATTTGGATATGCATTTTATGCGCCAACTTCTCAAGTTACTTTAACAGTTGATGGTGCAACCAGTGTAAGAGGTGGTGGAGGTGGTGGATCCAGTGCTATTCACCTTGGTAATACCTCTCTAGTTGTTGCTGGTGGTGGAGGTGGTGCTGGTGGTCCTGATGCTTGTGGAACACTAGATCAAACAAGTGGACAAGGTAACGGTATTTTATATACTACTGGTGCTAGAGCAACTGGACTAGATGGTGGCAACGCAACGCCAGACGGCGGTGGTGGCGGTGGCGGTGGATCAGGTGGTGGTTGGACACCTAGTAATCTTGCTGGTACTGGTGGTGCTCCATGTGTTGGTGGTACTGGTGGTCAAACAGGAAATGGATACTATAATCTCTCATATTCTCAGAATGCTGGTGTTTTAACTCAAGGAGATAATTTCAACTCTGGTGATGGATATATAACTCTTTCTGGTGCTGGAAATAACAACTGGAATTTGATTATTCGAGTAGGAGATCAAGGAAATAATGGTGCATCTGGTTCTCCTGGTGGAAAACCTGGAGGTTCAGGTGGCGGTGGTGCTGCAGGATTTATGGATGGTGGATCAGGTGGTAGTGATAGTTTAGGTAGTGGATGGTCAGGTTCAGGTGGCGGCGGTGGTGCAGGATCTGGAATTTATGATACAGATAATACTCGTTGGTTTGCTTCTTCTGGTGCAGGCGGTGGCGGAGGTGGCGGTTCTCTAAATGCAGGTTGTTCTGGATCAGCACCTTCTGGTGGTTCGTGGTCTGCTACTACTAATGTTAGTGCTGCTGATGGCGGCACAGGTTCCTCTCAAGGTGGAGATGGTGCTGGCGGCGGTGGCGGTGGCGGTGGTCACTCTGGAGGTGGCGGAGGTGGTGCTGGTAGCGACAACAGTTCTGGTGGCGGTAACGGTGGATCTGGAACATCGCGTTATGACCAGAATGCATTAGAATTATTACAAGGTGGTAGTACAAATAGTGCTAGTGGATATGCAATTGTTTCATTTTCTGTACCACCACAAATTGCATATTTTAGAGCAGATGATAACAATACTTCCACTGATGTTTATGAAGGAGATGTTGTAACTTTATCTTGGAGTACATTATTCAATGGTGTTGAATCAGCGTCTTTTGCTGAAATTGACAATGGTATTGGCACTGTTAGTGTTGGTGTACAATCAACAACAGTTATTGCTCCTTCTGTACCAACGACTTACATATTAACAGTAAGTAATGCTGGTGTATTCTCACAGAGAGCTGTTACACTTAATGTATTGGCACCAGATAATATTCCTGATCTTTTTGCTTTTGATAGTATTTTTGATGCTGACTTAAGCACTCAGTATATTAGTAATGAAGTGACAATCACTGGCATTCAAGTTGATGTTACTGGTTCTGCATCTAATGGAACATTTTTATCAGTAAATGGTGCTGCATATACTCAAAGTGCTGTTACTATTAGCAATGGTGATACAGTAAGACTTAGACTTGTCTCGCCTGATACATATACCTCAACATTGACTAGCACAATTACTATTGGATTAACTAGTGCTCAGTGGAATATTACTACTGCACAAGAACCAGGACAATTCCCTAATGCATTTGAATTTGAAAATGTTTTGGGTGCTCCAACAGAGTCTTATGTACAAAGCAATGAAATTACAATTACTGGTATTACTGTTCCAGTAATTGTGTCTGCTCCTACAAATGGATTTGAAAGTTCTGTTAACGGTAGTTCATTTAGTACAGCACAGAAAGTTATTAATAATGGAGAAGTTTTAATCCTTAGATATCTTACGAGTGGTAACTTGGGTGAGTCGGCATCTACTTTTGTTACTGTTGGTGATAGTCCAAACAAAAACTGGTCAATTACTAATGTTACAACTGCTGATCAAGATCCAGATTACTTTGATTTTGTTAATGTTGTTGGTGCTGCAGCAAATACATTCATCGAAAGTTTACCACAGGTGATTGCTGGTATTAATGTTCCTACACCAATTACATTAACTGGTGGAGCACAGTTTAGAGTAGGTACTGGAGCATGGCAAACTACTGGAAATATAAATTTAAACGATGCTGTTCAATTGAGAGTTACTTCTAGTGCTGATTATGGTGGTGAAGTAGAAGTAGATGTTACTATTGGATCTCTTACTGATATTTGGAAAGTTATCACTACTACAGATGGCGATCAAATTCCAGATGCTTTCTTCTTTATCAACCAAACTAATCAAGTACCAAATTCATTTGTTTACAGTAATACTGTTCTTGTGCAAGGTCTTACTGCTGCAGCAAATATTACAGTAACTGGAGGCAACATTAAAGTTGGTAATGGCGCATGGGCAAACTCAGGACAAATAAATAATGGTGAGACATTGCGTTTAAGAATACTTACACCCAATGGTCTCAGTCAAACAGGAAACATGTCAATCACAGTTGGTCCATAATGGCATATACTACTACTTGGTCTGTATCGACCTACGCTAGTGCTGATAATGTACAGTTCGGGCATTGGTACAGTCAGCGAAATCCTAAACTAGATGGTCTGACAATTGGAACTGTCATGTCTATCTTTAGAAATAAGACAGGTAATTGGGGTACTCTCGATGGAGATTTAAACTCTAGATTTCCTGGATGGATTGAATGTGACGGTAGAACAGTAAGCGCACAAGATTATCCAGATTTATTTGATGCTATTGGCACAACATATGGTGGCACCGCAACAAAAACTCTGAGTGGTAATACTTACACATATTCTGGTAACTTTAAACTACCAAACTATCATAATAGAAAATTATTTGGTATTGGAAATGTAGATGGTAATTCACCATCCTCTCCTACTATTGTTACTTACAAAGGTCCTGATATAACTCAAGGTGCTAGTGGTGACTCTACTACTGTTGGATCACAAGGTGGCAACTGGTTTATTAAAAAAATTGATGGGGTTGGTACTCCTCCTGATGAACAAGTATTTCCAGGTATTACACAACCAGATGGTCAAGTTGTTGGATTTCAGTTGTGGCAGAACGAAGATATTGCAACTGACGCATATGTAACCAAAGCAATTGGTGAATGGGTACAGAGAACTGAAGGTGGTAGTCCAGACTATTGGAACACTGTAAATGATTTTCAAGAAGCAGATATTACAATTACTGGTGGTAGTGGTACTGGATTGAAAGTTAGAGTGAGGGCAGAAGCACAATTAGATGATGCAGGAACTTCACCAGATGACACTAGATTTAAAATTATGACAGTATTAAATGCTGGTGCGAACTATCAGGTGGGTGACACGATGAATATTGTATTCCCATCACCTGCTCCTGGTGGTGGTACTATTAGCTTGTCTCCTGGTCTCAGAGTATTGACTGTAACAGATGCATTTACAACCAATACTGATGGTAAATTTTTTAAATTAGGATCTCTTACAACTACTGGTATTCAAGGTATATCTGGTGAAATTGATTATGAAATTACTGGAGACTTGCAAGCAGATATTGGACCATTGAATCCAACTCCTACTATTCCAGCACAGCATACTCATGATATTATTACAGCAACAGTAGACCAAATTGGTGTCGGATATGTTGCGTGGGGAACTCCAGGATTCTACGGGATTAATGAAACGGACATCAAGAGTACTACTTACAGTAGTATTGGTTACAATAGTGTAGTATCTCCTGGTGGTGAAGTTAACTTTTCATTCAATAACTATTGGGCAGGAGATGTTCAAAATAGCATTCCTGGTCTTGCAAGTGGTGGTAATGCATCTGCTGCTATTGGTGTAAATGAAGTTCAGGGTAACATGATTGTATATAACCCAGGAACATTAAGAACACATACACATTATCTACAGCAATCAGAATTTGGTGATCCTGAAAATGTCTATGGACTAGGTAATGTTAACGGTGGTGGTACTGCAGCAGGTGGTATGGCAACCAATAATACTACAACTATTAATTTTTCTCAAACAGATCTAGCATTAACTTCCAACCAGGCAGATTTTGAGTTAAACTTATCTAAGACAGTAGTTCCAACACCGTCTCTTGTACCAGAAAGTACTATTCCACTATTGACTAAATACCATCGAGTCAAGTATATTATTAAAGCATATTGAGGTAGATTATGGGAGCACAACCGATTCGTCCTATGGAATTAATGGACGATCCTAATATTACTAAGTCTGATTTTACGGACTTCATTGGTGTATGGGAAAATTTTGTACCAAAAAGTAGATGTGAAGCATTTATTAAACATTTTGAGAATGTCACTTCTAATGCTTCCGTAGTAGGAGGAGATGATATCACTCTGGGTGGAGTCATGGACGGCACCAATCAGTTTCCACAAGGATCTTTAGGCAGAAAAGATGAGTCTATTCTCATCAATTACTCTGATCCTAATATGAATTATGAAATTAATCAGTATCTTACAGCATGTGTTCAACATTATATTGAGAAGTATGATCAACTAAAGCATGGTAAGTATGTGTCGGAAGATTCTAAGATGCAGAAGACAAAACCTGGCGGTGGATATCATGTCTGGCATTATGAGAGTGCGGGGTTTGGACATCATGCAAGAGAACTGGTTTGGGCAATCTATTTAAATGATATGCCCGAAGGTGAGGCAGAGACTGAGTTTCTCTATCAAAGAAGAAGAATTAGACCTACAGCAGGCACAGTAGCTGTTTGGCCAGCAGGTATGACTCATGTACATAAAGGCAATACGGTATTTACTCAAGATAAATATATATTGACAGGATGGTATATTAAGGTTCCTAATAAGTAAAATGGCAGAATATTTCTATCAAAAACCAACAGACGAAGAAGTTAAGGAATTTTGGTCAAAGACCATTAGACCTAGAGAATCTGTCATGGAATTGAACTTCTCTGAAAAAGCAGTTACTCTAGGTAATGTTGCTGAAGGTGGTCTAACTACATTTATTGATGAGAAAGCATGGGCAGATATTGTTCTTCCTTCTATTTCATCAGAATGGCATGACCCAGGTAAAGATGAAATAAAGAACTTAATTCTTTATAGTGATGATACATATCTCTGCTTTAGATCTAAGATGAGATATGAGTTTGATACAAATACTACTCGATGGGTAGATTATACTTATAAAAAGGGTAATGTATCAGACATTAAAACTATCAACGAAACTATTCGTGCTGTTGCTGTCATTCAAAAAGAAGTAAAACAGAGAGAACTTCTGGAAGAAGTAAGAAAGTTAAATCTGGAGGCACTTGATTATTATTATGATACTAAGTGGTATAAAAGAATAGATGAAATTCAGAAAATGTTATTGTATTCTGATTGGAGAGTTCTCCCTGATGCACCACAGAAATTTGATGGTGAGCAAGCTCTATGGATTACTTGGAGAGATAAACTAAGAAATCTTCTTCCGAAAAATCCAAGAGAAACATTTTCGGATAACTTTGAAATGTTTAAATTTGTTCAAACATTGAAGTATCCAGTTGATCCTTCTATATACATGGAAACATATCCTAACCGTGATGTAGAGTATTTGTCTACTGATGATCAGTTTCACAAGTATGATTTCCAAGTATCTAAAGATTTTGTTGGTAAAACTCAATTAAATTTGATTACATTCTTAGAAACATATGATACTAATACTAGACCTATTGAAGCAAAAGTGTTAGAATTGGCAAAGGCGTTGAAATTAGAAACTGTTTACGAAGGACTTGATTACGAAAAATTTGTTGCTGAATAATATATGATTTATGAATATGATATGCTCCCTAAAGGAGTTGTGAAAAATGTACTTGATTTCTATCAGTTTTGTGAATTTACAGACGGTTCTTGGTCTGGATCTCAGAATAAACAATTAAAGTACAATGAACAATTGTTGGATGAATCACATTATCCAACTCTTGTTTCTATGATGAATAAGTATATCGCTGAGAACCAGGGATTTAATTATTACTTTGTTCCTAGCGCACATACACATCCAAACTTTCTTAGATATAAAGAAGGTATGCATTATCATTGGCATAATGATATGTGGATCATGGATGGCATCAAGACAGATTATAGTATAACTGTATTTCTTAGCGAACCTGATGATTATGAAGGTGGAGAACTAGAAATTGAAGTTGGTGATTCTGCAGTAGAATATAAACTAGAGGCAGGTAGAGCAGTAATCTATCATACTGGACTAAGACATAGAGTTAAACCAGTCTTGAAAGGTGAACGAAATGTAGTTACATGGTGGTTTACTTCTATGATTGACAATGGTAAGGTTCGTGATATAATTACAGAATACCCTCGTCTGCTTTCTGAGACACCTATGGATCCAAGTGTGAAGTGGAAGTTTGAGAATATTCGTCAAAACTTGATTAGAGAACATGCAACTTTCTGATATTAAGGAGTATCCTAACTTCTTTTCTGCCACTGATCATCTATCAATTAATAGAGCAATTAGCAAAAAACCATGGTATTGGGGACATCAGAGTCATCCCAAGAAAAATAGTGGTCTACCTCCATTTTGGCAGATGCTATTAAATGATGATGCCTTCTTCTCAGACTATCTCCTAAATAAGATTAAGGAAAATACTGGTAATGAATATGATCTTGAGCGTGTTTACGCAAATGGTCAAACTTATGGTATGAGAGGCAGTATTCACCAAGATGGATTTGATGAGAGTTGCAGAACTCTATTATATTATCCTCTTGAAGTTTGGAATCCTGAGTGGAATGGCAAGACTGCTTTTAAACTAGGGAATGAATATCGTTATGTTACTCCTGAACCAAACAAAGCAATTATATTTCCTGGCGCAATCCCACACTGGGCAGAAGAAACTTCTAGAACATTTGCTTCACTGAGAATCACTATCGCATGGAAACTGTTTATTAAAGTAAAATGAACTATCAGGTATACGAATTTCAAGAAATTATTGAACAAGCAATTGCTTGGAGAAGGAGACCCACTGTCTTTGTTCGTAATATCGGTCCACGAGCAATTACTGATGATGCCAGACGCGATGAAGTCTATGGCATCTATAGAATGTTACTGTCAAATGATGTAATGCAAGGTTTGCTTAAAAATGAGTATATCTTCATTAGTTTTGATGATTTGGATGATGCAAGAGAGTATGCTGTGGATAAGTTCCCAAGAAATAGTGAGGGAGATGCTGATATGTACTTGCAAGTTGAAGTATATGATAACGAAGGCAGAATCGAATACGATAATAAGTAATCATGGCAGTAACAGAATATTATATGGGTGCTCAAGAGCACAGTATTAACACAGAAACATTCTTAAACTACCATAGATATGTTCCTCAGGCATATGTAAAGTATGATCTAATTACTGAACCTGCTCGTGTAAAGTTGCAAGAGTTCTGGGAATTTATCAAAATATCTACACTTAAACCAGGATATTTGTCAACAGCATTGTTAAAGACAAATGATTCTGGTATTTGGTTTACAACAACTGATAATACATTTGCTGAAGATCTGTCATTTCATGCATATAGTACAGTAGATTATAGAACAGTTAATCGGAATGAGTTGTTTGCCATGTTTGGTAAGACACAACCAGAATTGATGTCTCATCTTCTATTGGAAGAGTTAGATATTGGACTTGAAGGTATATCTGTCTCTCCTAGTGGTGAATTACAAAAATGCATTTTTGTATTCAGACCCAACTCACATGTTCTTTCACTTCTGAATCTTCCTAACTATGATAAACTACAGAAGTTTGTAGATCTTAGTTTTGAAGAATTGAAGACATCTAATAATGCATCCACATCGTTTAGTTCTCCAATTCGCTTGCAAGTAGATCCAAATGATGATACACTGTCTGTAGAATTTGTAAGTGCTTTCTTCCAGAAAGATCTTTATATTAGTGGTGGCAATCATGATTCTTATCTCGGTAGAAAGAATCATTACTTTGATAGAATGATTGAAGCAGATCTTTTAACAACAGACGAGGTTGCATATTGTAAGACAAATAGTCCATCTTGGCAACAATTCTCCATCAAATTTAAATATAGTGGTGGTGAGTTAGTAGATAAAAAACTGTATACATTTGATGTTAGTGACTTTGAAACTGTAACATGATCCTTGGTAGTATTATCCACGAGTATAAACTTGATTGTTTAGATATAAACGAACGAGTTATTGATTTCTTATATCAATACAAGAAAGCACAATCCACTTCTGATGTTAGATCTAATAGAAATGGATGGCAGAAGAATCATCTAGAGAATTTTCCACAACTTAAACCTCTCACTGATCTACTTGCTGTAGAGTTTGAGAGGTTTATTTGTGATCAAATGTTGCCATTGGTTGAGACACGATTTTATCTTGGTAATTTGTTTTGTAATATCAATCCACCAGGTGCTGTGCATGTACCACATGTACACCAAGGAGATTTTACTGGAGTATATTACTTGCAAGCACCAGAAGATTGTGGTACGCTTAGTATTTTGAATCCCCATCAATGTTCCAACACTGCTAGAATGACATCTATGTTTGCTGGTGTCAAACTAGAACAGAAGATTATTCCCACTGCTGGCACTGGGTATTTCTTTCCAACACACCTTGTACACTATGTTGAGGAGAATCTATCACAATCAGATAGGATATCCTTGTCATATAATATTAATGTCGAACCAAAATGATCTGTAAAGTTATTGATGGATTGTTTGATCCTGTATATCTACATCAAATAGATTCAGTGGTGAGAGATATTCCCCTGTCTACAAATAATATTGCTAATAGGAAAACATATCCTTATGGCACAGAAGGCACACATAGACTGATGGGTCAAATACTATTCAATCGTGAGGATATTAATACTATCACCACATTGAAACCTGAGTGTGAAGACTTCTTTAAGATCTTGAAAGTAGTTGAGAAAGAACTCAATGCATACTTCTATTGCTCTCAGATAACTGTAAATGTGCAGCACAGTGGTTGTGATGGCACTACACATGTTGATAGTCCTGATCCAAACGACTATACTATACTATTATTCTCTTGTGCCACATGGAAACAAGAGTGGGGTGGACAGTTTCAGTTGTGTACATCAGACGGTGAAATTGTGGAGGAACACGAGTATATTCCTGGTCGCGTTATATTAGTACCATCAAAACACCCACACAGAGGTTTAGGACCAACTGAACCATATATCTATAGATCATCTGTAGCATTTAGAGTTACCCCATTAGACCATCATCTTCGTACAAATTACCAAGGACAATGAAAGTACCAACACAATCAGAACTTACTCATTTGCAGTTACAAGCAATGATGAGAGAAAACTCATTTCCAGAGAGTGAACTATGTTATCTGGGTATGAGAGATGGCGAATACTGGTATTTGATTGCTGGTGAACATGAAGTACCAGTATCTGCTATTGAAGATTTAACTCAGGTAAGTGATGATGCAGTTTGATGATCTAAAAACATTTGGTGTTACATATAATAAGTTTACACGAGATGATCTAGAATTTCTATATCGTCAAGTTGATCTCATTCGTAATAACTTTGGCAGTGCAGTGCCTGCTAATGAAGATCTTATTGGTCACATAGATCATGAGTATTTCTTACCTGATCAGTGTAAACAGCAGTTAGAGACACTAGTTCTGCCTATGGTTGGTGCATATCTACAAGAGTATCCAACATATAATAGAGCGAAACTTGGTGTGTTATCTGATGGTGTGCCTATTATTTTAAGAGATGCATGGGTAAACTTTCAGAAGAAGTATGAGTACAACCCCGTGCATGATCATGGTGGTGCTTTTAGTTTTGTATTATGGTTAAAGATACCATACACAAGAGAAGATGAAGATGGTGTGTCATTTACTCAAAAACTACACAAGGATGCACTAACATCTAATGGTAAGTTTGAATTCTTTTATAATGATACTTTTGGTGGTATCTACAGTCACAAACTACCAATTGATCCATCATATGAGGGTATGATACTATTGTTTCCATCAACCATGAAGCATTGTGTCTATCCATTCTATACATCCGATGACTACAGAATATCAATATCAGGAAATTTCTATCTCGACACAGGGAGTGGACAGTCCGCATAGTGGACTACAGGGACGCACATGCGTCCTTTTTTTGTCTATAATTATTCCATAAGCAATCGACCCCATGCCACTCACTGCTGAACAAGGTTACAAGATCCGCGAGGAATACTCTGATATTAAAGAGAAAGCGGTGTGTGATGCTCATGGTCTTGAGCAGATTGGCGGATCACGCACTAAGATTGACGGACAGGATGCTAACAAGCGTGTTAGTATCAAGAATGCTAGTGGTAGCAGCACCCAGGTGCATCTAACTACACAAAAGCATTTCATGGAGGTTCTCAACATCACAGGTGATTCTGCTGAGTTTGTCAAGCATTTCTGTGGCAACAAAGAATATGACTACAACGGCAAAGATCGCCGTACTATTAAACAGATAGACACACAATATACTGAGGCATTCAAACAGTTCCTTGATGATAATAAGCGTGCTGTAGTTGATC
>Ga0098056_1000032_pt1 | contig 45059 bp, 17 predicted proteins | sample 17BtaG_FD_92583 | JGI IMG/M metagenome (GOLD analysis project Ga0098056, IMG submission 92583) | Marine viral communities from the Subarctic Pacific Ocean - 17B_ETSP_OMZ_AT15314_CsCl metaG | ecosystem: Environmental > Aquatic > Marine > Oceanic | place: Subarctic Pacific Ocean | collected...
GCCTAGGCAGCGCCCCTCTACCGACTACAATACAAGAGAACACAACACAGGACACAACAGCATGAACGGTTGGGCAACTTACGAGACTTGGAACGCTGCTCTTTGGATCGGCAACGACGAGATGATCTACCGCCACGCCAAAGAGAACAAGAATCTAGGGTATCGCAAGTGGGCGAAGCGATTCATCGATGAGTTCGGTGAGTACATCACGGGCGACGGTGTGGCATGGTTGCACGACGACATCGACACCGATGAGATGGATGCGATGCTGGCAGAACTCTAAGGGGTCGCCCCCTCCATGCTACAATATACAAGAACACAACCAACAGACCATGCCTAACCCAGTCATCATCATTGCCACGCCTCAGAGCAGTGCAACCCAAGAGATCAGACTCTACCCGTTCACCCGTCAATGCATGATCTTTTGGCAGTCGCCCCACTACAGCAACCACACAGTGAGACGCCGCGACATGCTGCGCCTCTTGGTTGATCTGAAGCAGAGCGCAGGAGCATGGGTCAACAGATGTGCCCTCGCCTGAGGGACAGGGTGGGGGGACTGTATATTGCCCCCCCGTTGCCCCTTAGCGGCGGCCCTAGCGAAAAACGCATAAGTCCCTAACCTACAAAAGTATCCAGACGAGCACTAAATATTTTTGAAAATGGTTTTTTTGAAACCTCCAAACCCAAAAAATTTTCCCAGCAAAAAAATGGACAAAAAAGTTGATGTAGAATTTTTCAAAAACGCCTTAAATAACTTCGACGCATTCTGTGATGGATTTGAACGAGCAGCATCAGAGAGTTTCCTCTCAAGAGACGCCCCAACCACCCTTGACGAGTACACCTCCAAGTATCGAAGAGTTACTCCTGAGGTTGTCCGAGAAGTTACTGAGCCTGGAGCAGAGGATCTCGGCACTGGAACGCCCGACGCTAATGTACAAGCGCCCTGGATCGAGCAATCACGAGAAGATATCTGAGAGTTTAGATTTTCTTCATAATAATGTAGAAGGTATTAAGAAAGATTTACTAGTCATTGCAAGAACGGTATGACATGTGTACGACCAACGATAACACCATCAGCACAGGTTTTAGTAACAGGTCCGACGACATTTGAGTTACTCCCTAGTCCTGGGGTATTGCTGTACACAACACCTCCCAAGGTAAGGGAGGACAATCATCCATTAGTATATGAGACAATAAATGATTTACTAACAATTGAGTGTGTTGCAACAGGGATTGCCCCACCAATACCACCAGGTGTACCCCATGTCATTTTGTCGATGACAATGAGTCCTGGGTTAGCAATTGGAAGTGGTCCTGGATGCACTATCATAACAAGCAATGGTGCTACAGATATACCTGAGATGCAACTCCCAGTATTTTCAGAACCGAATATAGTGTATGGTACTGCATCATTTGGAAGTGGAGTACCTACTGCGGTATTACCGAAAGCACTGAGTGGATTTTACTCCGAGAAGTATTTTCATGATCAGGAGTATATTTTTGCGACTTATTATGGGACGCAAGCGCCGAATCGAGTGGATAAGTATACTTTAGTGGATCTTATTAATGGTAACAAGACTTTAACAAGAGAACAGTTTAACCTGCTTCCAGAACAGGGTAGAATCGTTGCAGACATGTTTCCTGGTGCTGGCAGACCTGTACAGTTCTTAGGACTGTCTGTGGACGATTCTGAAGGGGTTGTGACGAGTGGTACAGAATACCTTGATAGTATAACGAATGAAGTAAGTGCATGGATCAAGTTTAAACCGAGTGAGATCTCGGTAATTCGTTATTATCTTACATTAACTGTAACGACAAATTGTCCACCATTTGTGCATGTGTTTACTGGACATATCGATATTAATAACAACTGGGATCCTGCACAGCAAAGATTAGGGTATTATCTAAATAAGGGTGTAGGCATCTTACCGTAATGGCAGTACTAAAAGGCATGTCTCGTATTGGGGACATCACAACTGGACATGGTTGTTATCCTCCCACGGTAGGAGTTGTACCTACTAATCCAACAGTGTATGTGAACGGAATTCCCGCACATAAACAAGGTGATCTAATGTTACCACATGATTGTAACGGAACTCCACACTCTGATGTTGCGGCAATTGGGTCACTTACTGTTAAAATAAACGGAGTATCCGCAATGAGAATTGGTGATACTTTAACTCCAGGTGGAAAATTTGCTGAAGGTTCACATAATGTGTTCATAGGCGACAATCCTGTGGTATAATATAAAAGTCAAATCGTTTTAATTATGGCAAGAAGTAAAGTTGGTCTCAGTGGCGTACAGTTTGTTGAAAGCAAACCCAAGAGAACAAGGCAAGGATCAGGGCAACACACTAAGTATGCAGCAACATCTCGTAATGGCGCTAAGAAGCGTTACAGGGGACAAGGTAGAGGATGAATTTAATTTGCAATCTTCCTGCAGAGAAAGTTTGGGTTCGTAGGGAATACTTACGAGATCACCAAGACGGACATGGGGAGTTTGTAGAAGGCGTCTGGGTTGCTGCTAAAAGCATACCTGGGCGTGCTTTTTACTTTGAGACATACTTGCCCACATATGGAGCAATGTACGACAAACTCCCCATTAGTGCGTTTGTACGATCCCCCGAAACCCCAGTCATAGACATGAGTTTGGAGAATCTACAATTCTGGAATTGCATGGATTATGGTGTCATGGCAATCAACAAAGGATTTGTCTCATCTATGGACTGTGAGGTCTTCACTAGAGATCATGGTCTCATGAAGGGACAATACTTGTTTACACTTGATAACTACCATGCAAATCCAGATGTAATAGACAACAATGTAAGTGAAGTGCCACAAGAGCACAAATCACATAATTGTATCGCATTGAACAATGGTCAGTATGCATTGTATCCTAATAACAGGATGCGTCTGTATGACCTCTCTATCACCCCTGAAGAACCCAAGTTCCCCGACTTTAAAGTATCTACCATAGAATACCAAGTAGAGTCAGGAACGGACTGGGGACGCCTAGGAGACACTGACGATTATTTTTGGCGAACTCGCAATGAAAAAGAAAACATTGATAACAGTAATTGATGATTGCATCGCTGCAGGATATCAAAACTTTATCGAAACAACCTTAGAGAACCCAGAGTTCCCTTGGTATTACAATTCTCAAATTTCAGTTCCTGGATCAAGTGATCCTAACACTGGATTTTCTCATACAGCATTCAGGAACTATGAGAATGATAAAGCACAAAGTCGATACTTTGAAATTTTACTTCCTATATTGTTTCAAGGTATCGATCGATATAAGAAAGGACATGAGATAAAGGATGTATATCGTATTCGTCCTGCTATGTTTGTCAAGAACCAAAATGATGGCAATCATGTAGCACATATTGATCAACACTACAAACATCATGTAATGTTGTATTATGTCAAGGATAGTGATGGTCCCACGCTATTCTTTGAGGATGATAAAGTTATTAAACAGATTCATCCAAAGAAGGGTAGGTGTGTTATATTTCCAGGAGAAATTTATCATGCATCATCATGTCCAAGACAAAATAATAATAGAGTTGTAATCAACTACAATTTTTTATTATAATTAGTATTGAGTATCAAAATCATTTTTCACCATAGGATAGACAATGGGCAACTCACAAACAGACAAAAGTCAAGACTTTATTAATTCTGGAATGACTCTTATCACCGAAGTCGATAGTGATAAGTATCTTCGTAAATCAGGAAAGCGTAAAGAAGTAAAGGAAGGTGAACTCTTCGATAACGAACAAGAATGGGCGGATGGATTCTGTGGTAAGTGATAAATAGAACTAGCTAAGTCTAGTTCTGTGCCATGCCTACTGTTCAGACATTCAAAGATTTGAGTGTCACTTTTAAGAAGCACCCTGTCAACGATGACCTAATTGTTGTCAGGGATAAGGCAGCTATTGCACAATCAATGAAGAATCTCTTGTTAACACAAAGAGGTGAAAGACCATTTCAACCTGAACTTGGATGTGATATTGCATCAATCTTGTTTGAACCATTAGATTATGGTTCGGGAGTAGTTTTAAAGAGCGAAATTAAAAATGTTATCGTAAACTACGAACCAAGAGTTGTAATCAATAAACTATTTTGTTTTCCTAATGAAGCTTTAAATGGTTACGAAGTTGAACTCTCTTATAGTATTATCGGCAGAGAAGATAGGCCAGTTACTGTTGAATTTTTCCTAGAGAGAACACGATAAATGCCATACGCACAGGTAGCTAATCTAGACTTTGAGGATATTAAGTCAAGTATCAAAGAATATCTGAGATCAACCTCAGACTTCACTGATTATGACTTTGAAGGATCTGCTTTTGCAACCCTCATCGATGTATTGGCATATAATACTTACTATACCGCATTCAATACCAACATGGTAGCGAATGAATTGTTTCTGGGCTCTGCAACATTAAGAGATAATGTTGTTTCAATTGCAAAGCAATTGGGGTATAGACCCAAATCAATTACTGCACCTACAGCATATGTGTCGTTTACTGTTACTTACAATACGACCACATTAGACACCGAATTAATTCTAAAATCTGGTACAGGATTTATTACATCATATGACAACAATCTCTATCAGTATGTTGCTGTCAAAGATGTCAAAGCACAAGTTATAAACAATTCAGCAACCTTTACTAATGTACCTGTCTTAGAAGGCAGTTATATTACAAACACTAGTGTAGTCAATACAGCGATTAAGAATCAGCGTTATGTTATTGACAATCCAGGTGTTGACACAAATACTATTACAGTAAAAGTATATCAAGATGTTAACTCTACTGTCTTTGACGAGTTTCTTCTGATTGACAATATTTTAAACGCATCACCTACATCAAAGATCTATCACCTAGAAGAGGTTGAAGACGAGAGATATGAATTAGTCTTTGGTGATGGTGTTATTGGTAGAGCACTACAGAACGGTGAAAAGGTAGAAATTAGTTATCTAATTACTAATGGTCCTACTTCTAATGGTGTTAAATCATTCTCTTTCAATGGTAGGGTAGAAAATCCAAATGGTGTTTCCCCTTCATCTCCTGTAATCAGTATTGATACTTCTGCAACTGTTGCATCTGCTGGTGGTGAGAATATTGAGAATCTAGATAAGATTAAGTATACTGCTCCTAGAGCATATGCTGCACAAAATAGAGCAGTTACATCTAATGACTATGATGCTCTAATTCGTAACATCTATCCTGCAGTAAGTGATATCATTATTTTTGGTGGTGAAGATCAAGTACCACCTCAGTATGGTCGTGTCTTCATTGCAATTAAACCAGAAGATGCTGCATACTTAACAAGTATTACTAAGCAAGAAATTAAGAAAGAACTTAAGAAGTATAGCGTTGCTTCTATTGTTCCTGAGCTAGTTGATCCTTCTATCTTATATGTTGAGTTAACTAGTAAGATTTTTTACAACCGTAGTAAGACTAGCAATAAACCCGCACAAATTCAGTCTGAAGTTATTGGTGCAATTCAATCGTACATTGATACATCAAACACTGAAAAATTCAATGGTAAGTTTAGATATAGTAAATCTGTTGCTGTTATTGATAATACAGATATTGCCATCAATTCAAACTTAACTTCTGTTACGATGAGAAAAGATTTCATTCCTCTCATCAACAGTACAACATTTTATGAGATTTGTTACCAAAATCAATTTTTGGATGATGACGATCCCGTAGTTTCATCTTCGGGTTTTGTTGTTACTGAATATCCCAATTATACCGTCTATTTGGAAGACAAGTTAGGCAAAATCGTCCTATATAGGATAGACTCTGCTACTGGTCAAAAAGTAGTCTTGAACGACTTTGTGGGCACAGTAGATTATGAAAAAGGTGAAATTAAAATGAATGATCTAACGATCATTAAAGGGTCTTTTGTTGACAACAGAATTCAATTAAGAGTTCTACCTAAACAGAATGATATTATTGCTTCAAGAGAAGTGTATCTTGATGTTGATATTGCAAATAGTAGTTTTATTGCTTACGCAGAGTAATATAGATGGCGGTTACAAAGAGATCAATTTCAACTCTGATTGAGACCCAACTCCCAGAGTTTATCAATACTGAGTACGAATTATTTGGTAAGTTTCTTACCAGATATTACGAGAGCCTTGAAATTCAAGGTGGTCCTTTAGATATTGCTAATAATTTAGATGTCTACACAAACATTGATTATTACGAAAATAATCTGCTGAAACAAAGCACAACTGTTACTAGTAACCATACTGCTTCTGAGACTACTATTACTGTAGATGATGCTACTTCGTTTCCAGAAGAGAATGGATATATTAAGATCGGGAATGAGATCTGCTTTTATAAAACTAGAACGGACAATTCTTTTACTAATGTTACCAGAGGTGTAACTGGAAACACAAAACTTGGTGACTTATATTCTACCACTGAATATGTAACTAGTCAAGCATCCCCCCACTCTGGTGGAGAACTAGTACAGAATATCAGTAACTTATTTTTATATGCTTTTGTTAAGAACTTTGAGGAGCAGTATCTATCATCATTCCCAGAGAAATATCTTAAGAATGCTGTAGATAAAAGAACTCTCATTAAAAACATCGGTCAGTTTTATAGATCGAAAGGTACTGAGCAGTCAATTCAATTCTTGTTCAATACTGTTGTAGAAGGTGGTGTTGACAATAGACCTACCGTATACAATCCATCTGATTTTACATACAAGTCTTCTAACTCTGATTGGACACAGGGTTATGCACTTCGTATCAAAGTATTGTCTGGTGATGTAAAATCACTGGTTGGAAAAGTAATTACACAAGAAGCATCTGATAGATATGGGTTTGCTTCTGCTACAGTTGATAATGTAAAATTTGATTCTAAAATAGATGGCGAAGATACTTACAATCTTTTCCTTGCTACAGAAACATTAAATGGTTCTTTTGAGATTACAACCAAAACAGAATTGACACAGCAGATTTCTTCTGCTGCAGTTTCTGGTGATAGAGTTAATGTGGTATCCACTTTAGGATGGAAGGGCACTGGTTCTTTACTAATTGGAAATGAAACTTTTACATTTTTAGACAAAAATGTAACTCAATTTACTATTAATACTAGAGATCAGGCAACTACACACACTGTAGGAACTCCAGTATATGATCCAATTGTAATTGGTAACTCTGATGTTACTATGTTAGTATTTGGATTAGTATATAATCTATTACCGTCTAACCCACAACCATATGCTTCGGTTGGTGATAAAATTGAAGTATCCAATCCAGGTTTTGAAACACAAGATACTAAAATTGTTTCTTCATCTGGTTTAAGATGGCGTCTGTCTCAAGCAAATGCAAAACCAACATCTCCAACAAATTCCACATATACTAACGGTCTTTCTAACCTTTCTACTGATATATCTGCTATATTCGCGGATGACCAATTCTATTATATTGCTTCTTCTGGATACCCATCATACGATATACTTGAAAATGTAACTTCTATTCCAGGCAATCTTGCAGATCAAAAGATTCTCAAGTTAATCAGAAAAGAATCTATTAATACTACTGAAGTATATAAGTCACCAACAAATGATTTTGGTATCTTTGTTAATGGCGTTAGAGCATATGGACACAAAGATACTGAAGAGATTTATTTTGGTAGATTAGAAGAAATTAAAGTTCTCACTCAAGGAATTACTTATAAGAATCCACCCGTTGTTCTTGTTAATGGTGTACCTGGCAGAGCAATTTCTAAACTAGCAGGACAGTTTGTAGAATCAGTCGAAATTATAGAACCAGGACTTTATGGTACTGTTCCATCTATTGAATTGATTTCTGGTAGAAATGCTATTGTTAAAGCAACTATCACTGGTGGACAAGTAACGGATATACAGATCGATAATCCTGGAGAGTTCTATTCAACTCCTCCTTTAGTTGTCATTAGAGACAAAGCAGGTCAAGGTAGGTTAGCAGAATGGACAGCAGAAATTACTGACGGAAAACTTGTAGGATTTACTCAAATTAATGGTGGTTCTTTTTACACTCAAGAAAATATTGATGTAGAAATTATTCCTATTGGTTCTGGAGCAACTGCAGTTGCACAGATCACAACATGGACTAAAGATAGGGTTAAGAATTTAAATTCTAGTTTAGATGATAATAATGGTTTTGTATTTTTGAATCGTAATAATGCACTTGAGTATGGTTATGCCCATGTTGCTAACCCCAAGTCATTGAGAGTTTTATTAAATGATAATCTAGATTCATTAGACCAAGAACCTACAACTAAGACTCACTCACCTATCCTAGGGTTTGCATATGATGGTAATCCTATCTACGGACCTTTTGGATATACAGATCCTCTAGATTCTGTTAGTGATATCACTAGAATGACCAGTAGTTATGGTCTTAGAACTGATAGACAGTTCGGTCCTACTGCTGGACAATATACACTAGGAACGTTTACACAAGATTATGAGTATAGACATAAGTCTGGTTCTTTGGATCAAAATAATGGTAGATTCTGTGTAACTCCTGATTTTCCAGAAGGAACATATGCATACTTCTTGACAATCAAAGAGGATCAAACACCAGTATTCCCATATATCATTGGCGAAAATTTTTATTCTCTTCCTGTAGACTCTAATTATAATTCAAACCTCGACCAAACAAATATCTCTAGAAATGTTGAAAGATTATTCACGCCTGGTCTATCATCTAATGGTGGTGGTTTTAACGGTGTCGTACAAGATCTAGAGTCTGGTAGTATTGATAGTGTTGAAGTAGTAGAATCGACAGGAGCATTTTCTGTAGGGTCTCAATTAGTATTTGATAATACTGGAACAGAAGGTAACAATGCAGAAGCATCTGTATCATCTATTAATGGAAAAACTGTTTCTAGTTTAGAAAGTTTTGAAAACAAAGCAGCAAAATTAACAATTACTATTCCTTCTTATGTGTTTGAAAGTGACAAATTGAGGCAACCTTCTTCTGGTGCGTTTGGAACTATCGTTGGCACTATTAGAAATGATAATACAATTTTAGTTAAAGATGTTAATGGTCAATTTAATAATACTGCAGCATTTGCAACTGATATTAAAGTTTTAAGATTAACCCTTGACAAACCATCATCATACAACCAAGGTTCTATTATATCACTAACTGATGGTATTGTGACTACCAATGCATCTGGTGAAGTTTTAGAAAGTATATCTGATGGAAATACAGTTCTTGTTAAAGTATTAAGTGGAACATTCCAAACACAAGATGTTTTAGATAATTTCCTCAAGAGTGATAATTTATCAGATACTTCTGGTTCTAAAATTGACAATATTGATTATCTAAGCGATGGATTGATTCCATTTGATATTGATGACAATATCGGACTAATCACAACAACAGAAGATCACAATCTTGGAGTTGGTGATAATATTAATGTTTCTGTTAATCCAAATGATGCTTCTAAGACTAGAACTTATTATGTCAGAAAAAGAATTTATCAGGAAATTGAGTTACAAACTCCAGTATATGACACCAATGTAGACTACGATGGATTGGGTAGACTTCTAATTGTAAATGCTGGTCTACTATATCCAGTTGGAACATATACTAATGTTCCCATAAGTGGTGGTAGTGGTAGTGATGGAAAAGCAATTATTGTTGTTAGTCCACTAAATTCAGGAGATGCTACTGGTTATGTCTCTAGTGTACAACTTCAAAATGGTGGTTCTGGTTATAAGAGAGGAGATATTCTCTCTGTTGAAGATTCCGACTTAAACAGATCTACAGGATCTTCTACTCAAAGAGTAAAGTTTTTTGTTGATCATGTTGGTGTATCTAATGAAGCAACAACCATTGATGTTGTCAGTGCTGCTGATTATGCAAATAATGATCTTCTTCTAATTAATGACGAAATTGTAAAAGTTGTATCTATTATCAACAACCAGGTTGGTAATGATACTTTATCTGTAGAACGAGCACAAGAAGGAACAATTGCAGTAGATCATTATGACAATGCTCCTGTATCACTTTACAATGCAGGATACAATTTAAGTAGCACCTATACAGTAAATGGTAGTGAAACTATCATCTATGATAGAAGTACACAAAAACTATTAGTAATCTATCCTTCTTCACAATCATTAAGTTCTTTACAACCAATTACAACACAAACAAGTTTCTTTGATGAAAGCACTCCAAAGAAATTTGTAAAAGTTGTTAATGCTACAACACCAGAAAATAGATTTGAATTTAAGTTAGATCCATCAATGAGTATCTTTGGCACAGATGCTCCAAATCCGTTTGTGTCTGAATGGACTGTTAATCCAATTATTGAAGTACAAGAAGGATATCGTTATCTGTTTGATACTTCAGATTCATCTTTGACTGGTTCTCATTTAGACTTTAGTCCTAGTGGCAATTATAACATAATTGCAATTGAAAAGAAAGAGTCTACAGTTTCACAAGGTAATGCTGGATCTTTTGTTGACATGAAATTTGGATTTGGTTCTAGAATCTCAACAAACACATATACAGAAACCAAGCAATCAAATTTCTCAAATTATTTTTATTTTGATAGAAATGGAAACATTGCAAATAATGGTTCGTATTTGAGAGTTACAAGAGATCCTCTTTCTGGACCTAACATTGTAAATTTTGTATCACCAAAATCATTCTCATATTCTTTATCGTCACATCCACAGTGGGATGGATCAGGAACTATTAGTTACACAACTGATGGACAGTTTGCTGTTGGGTCTATTGATAAAGTATCAGTTCAGAATATTGGAGCAAACTATAAAAAAGTTCCAATCGTTCTTGGTGCATATCCGAGCACCAAAAAAGTTGCAAGTGCAACAGTAAATTTTGACAGTACATTTAAAACCATCACAAGTGTCACAGTTGATAATACTGGAGACCATTATCAAAATCCAAAAGTTGTCATCTTAGAGGGTGATGGTAAGAATGCTGAGTTTGGCATTACATCTAGAGATGGAAAAATTTTAGATATAATTGTAAAAAATCCTGGAAAAGGATATACGAAAGCACCCATTATTACAATAGTCGAATCTGACATAAAACTATTTGTAAGGGGTAGTAGAGTTGGTCTACCTAAGAATATAAAAATCGTTAAAAATGGAAGTTCTTTCCATAATGATAAAACTATTATTCCTGAGTATACTGGCAGTTATGTTTTAGCAGTAAAAGATTACACAAGTAACTTTCTTAAAGGAGAAAGTATAACACAAACAGTTAATGGTCAAGAAGTATTCTCTGCTATTGTTAGTGAATGGAGAGAAGGTTCAAATCTTCTTAAAATTTCAAACATTAATGGCAAACTTAGAAATGGTGTTTCTTTAGTAAGCAAGATTTCTAAGCAAACAGTAAACTTCCATCAAACATTCGTAACTCCATTTACTGTAGATGTAAAACCATATTCTGATAATACTGGAAGTTTCATTTCAGATAAAGGTAGAATTGGTAATGCAAATCAAAGAATCACGGATTCTTTCTTTTATCAAGATTACTCTTATGTTGTTAAGTCTAGATCTGCTATTGATGCATGGAGAGACTTAGTTAAAGAAACAACACACCCTGCAGGATTTAAATTATTTGGTGAAGTAATTATTGATCCTAAAATTGAGGCACCTAATGGTATTGAGATGCCTGCAGAAATGCCAAATGCAAATCATTTCTCTATCATTGAATTATGGGATCCAACAAAAAATAAAATTACTGTTGAGAGCACGAAGAGAACATTAACACAAACTATCATATCGACAGAAGATTATCGTTCTATTAGAGGTCCTGGTTCTGTTGATGTAAACGAGTTTGATTTACAAACATTAAGAGCAAGAGAATTATCCTTAGTTCAAGATGCAATTGATCCAAGTCCTTTCGATGGAACATTTAATGCTGATGGTCAGTTAGTAGGCACAAAAACATTTACATTATATAATAGTGGAACACCATACTCACCATATAGCACAGAAAATGTAATTGTAACATTAGATGGTGTTATTCAAGAACCAGGAGTTTCATTTACTATTTCAGGAAATCAAATTACTTTTGCAGCACCGCCATTAGGAGCAGATGTTGTAAATGGACAAGAAACTCCTGCACAAAAAGTTTTAATTAGAAATGTAGAATTTAAAGATAATGTTTACAACGAAAAACATTTTAGAAAAATTAGAAACTTTTATCAAAGAGAAGGAACTTGGATTGATGCTGCTAACCAAATTGATTTAAATACTGATTTCATGGTTTCCGAAACTATCGGATATTTTGAAAACAAGTATGGTTATGCAATTCAAGATGGGTCTATTCCATGGACTGCTATCGAGCAAAAGTTCACCGCAGACATGAGAAGATATTGTGATGCTTTACAACATGATTTAAGATTTGGTGGTAATATTAAATCTAAAGATTTTTCTGACTTATTTAAAACTAAGTATAATGGACAAAAAACAGAATTTAACGATGCATTGCAATATCTTGTTAGGTTGTCAAAGTTAGCGACAAGAAACTGGGATTGGATTGCAGTAGATGTTTCATATACTGCGGGCAGTGATATTATCACAATTAAAAATACAGATAATGTTATACTTGGTGCATATGTAAGTTCTGGTGATGCATTCCCATTAAGTTCTGGTATTAGAGTAACAGAAATTATTTCTGATACTCAAGTAAGAGTATCTGGACAAGCGTTGGCAACTAGCGCCACGGCACCAGCTGGTGCTGCTGGTCCTGGTATCACTTATTTGAGTGGCACACAATCTGGTGGCACCACAACTCTGCCTACAGCAACTGGTGCTGTTACTTCACCAAATTCTTATACTATTCCTCCTGGTTCAACATTAGCAGTACCACAAATTTTTAGTGGTCTCAATCAAGTAACATTCTCACTAAGTGGAATTAATAATGGAACATATTATGATGCATCAAATCTAATTGAGAAGAACAAAGGTTATATTCTCGATTATGTTACTGGATGGGCTGCTGCAAACCATCCATCTAAAACTGTCTACCCTAAGGAAGTCAATCTTTTAGTAGATAACATCGTTTTCCATCTTCGTTTTGGTGGTAATCGAAAACTAGTAGAACAGGCAGAAAGATTATTTGTTACTTCTGGAACATTTGCTATCGATCAAGCAAAGTTAATTCTGACTGATTTGTGTGTTAAGGCAATGCGTCAAATCTTGCCTGGAACAACACCGTTCACAAATATTCAACCATTTACAGATTCTGAAGTTATTACGGATTCTCAAACTCCACTATGTGCAGAAGTAGAATCTACGCTGAATACTTATTATGAAATTACAGAAGAAATTTTAGAAATTGGTCCCAATGTTATTGATCCTACACAAGTAAATCCACCTAAGACTGGTTACTTTGCTACTAGTCAAAGTGTTTATACAAACTATAACATATTACCAGATGTAGAACTAGTTAATAAAGAATGTGAAGATGTAGTTTCTGCTTTAACTGTTTATGCAGGCATCATGAAAGATGCTATGATCAATGGAATAGTTACACCTCCAACTCTACCTGATTTTATTGATGGTGAAACTACAGACTTTGAACTGTATTGGGATGATGATGGTTCTGCTGTGTCTCTAACTGAGACAGATGAGACATTATTAGTTGCTCTGAACGGTGTTATCCAAAGAACAAAGCATACTGCAAATGAACCAGCATTTGATTCTTACTTTGTAGATACATCTGTAGTACCAAACATAATTAAGTTCAGTACTCCTCCTATCTGGGACCAAGATCTAGGTGCTAGAACTATTCTAGAACCAACACAAGTAGAAAAATTCTTTGCAGTCAATGTTGGTAATCAGAAACGATATACTATCGATACTGCTAATATTGATGGCGAAACTGAAGGACCACATCAAATTGTTAGTATTGCAGAAGATACTATTCTCAATATTGATGATGAAAGATTCTTATTAGTAATCTTAAATGGTGTTATTCAAAAGCGTGGTATTGCAAATAGTGGTTCTTATGATGTAGTTGGTTCTGTAATTACTTTTGCAACACCAATAAGAATAGAAGATGTTGTTGACATTCGTCTTTTCTATGGTAGAGATATCGAACCAACCGTAAATATTCACAATTTTGTTGTTAATGGATATTTGTATCCAAAACAAATTACAATTGTAGGTACAGATGCTGGTAGTAATTTCAATAATTTTGTCGTTAATAGTGATTATGCACTAACAACATATGAAAATTTCTATCTATATCAAGAAGATTCAAGTAATGTTTATCCTATAGGTAAAGTATACGATTGGGAAATTGTAAATGCAAATACTTTAATACTAAGAGTATACACCAATACTGTGGATTTTGATCCTAGTAGAGCACTCTATGCAAAAACTTTAGGAGCATTTGAATCAGTATTACATACATTTGATCCAAGTGTTACTATTAGTATTTCTTCTCTTGATTCTCAACTTGTAAAAATTGACAGATCTTATTTCAAAGGAGATATAAGAAAATCAAATGATCTAGTACAGAGGAAAGGATTCTTTGGATTAAATCCTGGAGATAAAATTAAAGTGGATGGAGAATCTACTTACAGAACTATCAAGTCCACACCAGGAAAAGTAGATACTAAAGATTATAGAAGCAACTCAGATGCTGCTAACTCCATATATGGTTCTTTTGGAATTACTAGATATAATGAAACCACTTTTGGTGAAGGATTAAGTGTTGAGTCAGAAATTGCTAATGGTTCCGTTAGTAAACTTATTTGGAATGAAAGACAAGTAAGAGAAGATGTTCAAAATATTTCTTCTCATACTATTACAAATGCAACATACGATCCAGCAACAGGAATATTTGTAGGAACTATTCCCAATCATGGATTTTTATCACAGCAATTTCTTAAATTTAAGAACAATTCTGTAGTATTTACATGTGATTTAGACAATAATGCTACGGAAAAATCTTACCCCAGAGAAGGTTCTGATCCGTTTGCTAATACATGGATTCTTATTGAGTCTGTTACTACAAATACATTTACTATCAATGTTGGTATTTCTAGCGATACCAGTGCTCATACTTTTGTAACATCTACTCCTGGTGGATTACTCAGGGGAACTGAAATTCTTTATAGATTTTTCAGACCCACTGCATACAACTATTATATCCCACCAAATATTGAGTTTATTCCTAAAAACTCTAATGGTGGTGGTGCTAGAGCAAGAGTTGTTACAAGCAAAGGAGAAATTATTGGTGTACAACTATTATCAGGAGGATCTGGATACACAGAAGCACCTATTGTTGTTGTAACACGCAAATATAATGTTATCAAGCAAGATGATATTAAAGTATCTCTTGTAAAATTAAATGTACAATCGATTGTAAGTCAGTCACTGACAATCAGTAGCTTTATCTCTGCAATTGAACTACCACCACCAGAACAAGCACTTATTTCTACTATTGTTCTGAGATCTCCATCTAGTTCATCTGATATCCTGGAAATGGATATTGAGCCAGATCCAATTGTCGATGGAAATGCAATGCCAGAGGGTGAAACTCAACCTGGCATGGGTAATATTGCATACATCGAACCAGATCCAGTCATCGATGCATTGAATCTCAGAGATTCTGATAGAGATATTATTAGAATCGTTGCTGTAAGAGCAGAAGACATTGTATCATTTAGTGCTTTACAGACTAATAGAGTTGCAACAGCAATTGTACAACTTGAAGTTGATAACTCTAGAATTACATCTACTAATTCTTCTACTGCTCCTGGTGGATATCTACAAGCACCTGCCAATATTGGTGACAGTATTGTTTATATTAGCAATACTGGTAGATTCTCAACTAACGGAAAACTACTTGTCGGTAATGAAGTTGTTCGTTATCTTAGAAAGACTGAGGACAGATTCCTTAGTGTCACAAGAGGACTTGATAATACACTTGAAAGTAGTTGGCCTGCAGGAACATTTGTTCGCGAAATTGATGATTATGTAAGCGTTGCATTTGGTGGTGTTCAATCCTTCGTCAGTGAGACCAGTGTTCTATCTGGTGTTACATCAGGCAGATCAGAAAGACTAACTCAATCCCAATCACAGTCTATAATTGCATCTTCGTCTACTGTATCACTACAAAAAACAGCAATTATTCAAGTTGAGAGTGGCATCATTTCTATTTCTGATGTCAAGTTCTTCAGACAAACACAGACTACTTCCGAGAGTTCTGAACCAACTACAATTCAATCGGTAAGTATTGCCGCGTTGAATCAAGTACAAGTAGAAACTAATTCTGTTATCTTGGGTAGTGCAATTAGAGAACTTCTTTTCTTTACACCTCCTGGTGGTTTTGTAGATTACTTCCAAGAATCAATCTTCTTTACTAATCCTGTCCCAACTAGATTAAATGGAGATGTCACTCTTGTAACTAGAAATGTTACTTTAAGAGACGGATCTTTTATTGAAATTAGAAATATTCGCGAAGACGAACAAGCAAATTATATTGGTAATTACAATATCGGAAACCTCGGTGCAAACATTTCTAGTTGGAATTATGTTTCCAAGGATGAGGGTGTAATACCTTCCAGTGGAGTGAGTATTGGGGAATTTGAAAGACTATTTGCTAGTATGACTATAAAAGATTTTGAATTGAGAGGATACTCTAACTACACTCTAACGGGTGATAAGTTCTCCCTTGGTATTCCAACTACAAATAATCCAGTTACTATTACATCTTCTACTGGTACGATTGGAGCAGTTATCGTAGTTCAGAATACAACATACTTCCCAAGCGCGGGATATTTGTTTACCAGTGGTGGATCTGTCATTCAATACACGGACAAGACTGCTACTGAGTTTACTGGTTGTACTTTGTATAGCGGTCTAAATAATATCTCTAATGGTGAGGAAATTATTCCTTTTACAATCTCGTAAATAATTGCATAAATATAAATAACTCAGGCACAATAAAATCGGAACAGAAAACCAATGGCTGCTATTATCTCAGATAAATTTAGAATTTTTAATGCGAAGCAATTCTTAGAATCGCTTAGTGAAGGCGCAAACGATAATAGCGCCGATCGCACCAGACTTTACTTTTTCGTAGGTCGTCCTCAGGCATGGAATGTCTATGTAGAATCATTTTCTACAGCAGGTGGATCACTTACAGTAGGCAACGAACTCTATGCTGGTGCTAACTACGGCACTGCTACCTGGAGAGCAACTATTCAAGCGGTATACTCAAATTCAGTTCTCCTTAGTGGAGTCTTTGGATCTAGCGGAACTGCTTCTGCTCCTGCTCTAGGAAGCACACTAAAAGAATATGATGGTTCTGCTGATACAGGTGTTACCACAAAATCGGGTGTTTATCGTTACGCTACGGAAGATGCACCCCCACTTCCACTAGACAACCAGACAGAAAAGTTTTCTGTCTATGATGATATTATTGCAGCTAAAAGAGTTACATCTGCAAATGCACGCGCAGTTATCCGTCGTTATAACTGGGATACAGTTGCAAATCCTAAGTATGACATGTGGAAACCTGATTACTCTGCTACTCCAGGTGGCGGTGGTCAAGTCGGTAAGCAAACTGCTTTAGGATTTGATGCTATTGGTGATGCCAAGTATTATGTAATGAACTCTTCATATGAAGTGTTTAAGTGTTTATATAACGGACAAAATATTGCCAACCCAACTGGACAGAATGGAACTGTAGAACCAAATACATCTGCCGCTGGATATGATTCTGGAACTGGAATCTTTACCGAACCATCTGGTGCAGGTTATGTTTGGAAGTATATGTTCACACTTCCTACAGATGATGTCCTGAAGTTCCTTTCTTCAGACTTCATGCCAATTACTCTTCCTACAGAGTCTACTAGAACTGCTACTGCTGCATTAGCAGTTGCTGGTTCTATTGATGTTGCTCTAGTAGAAGATGCTGGTAGTAACATGCCTGCTTCTCAAACTCTATTCACCTCAATTAAAGGTGATGGAACAGGTGGTGTTTTACAAATTACCACAACTGCTGGTGGCGCAATTGATACCGTAAGCGTTGCAGCTCGTGGATCTGGTTACACTTATGCCAACATTGCTGTTGGAAATGGTAATCTGTTTAGTGATCAAGGTTTGACTAGTGCAGTTGGTTCTGCTGGTGCAATCGCTTCTGTAGAAGTAGTCCTTCCCCCTAAAGGTGGTCACGGTGCAGATGCTGACTTAGAACTTAATGCTAAGCGTATTATGACGAATATTCGTCTAACCTATGCTGAAGGTTCGGGTGACTTCCCTGTAGATAACGATTTCCGTAGAATTGGTCTTGTTACAGATCCTTACAACTATGGAACTACTACAGAAGCAACTGATTCTACTCTAAACGGTTTGTTTGCTGTTAAGATTACTGGATCAACTGCCGATTACATCGTTGACGAAGCAATCAGTCAAATTCGTGGTGATGGTAATATCGCTAAAGGTCAAGTTGTATCTTGGACTTTAGATAGTGGATCATCTACTGATGGTATTCTTAAGTATTACCAGTCTCCTGATCAGCATCTTCATGAAGGTCAAGTATATCCATTTGAAGCAAATGGTTCTGTAGATGTTACTGGTGCTTCTTCTGCTGCTGATGGTAATGTAGATACTACATACAACGGTTCTTTAGAAGGCGTTCCTTTAACCAATGGACTTGGTACTCCACAAATTGCTAACAATTCTGGAGACATCATTTATATTGAGAACCGTCGTCTTATCACTCGTGCTCCTGACCAAATTGAAGATATTAAACTTGTAATTGAGTTCTGATACTTGTATTACTTCGCTAAATACTTTAACGAAGATGTTAGTATTACTGGCGGAGTACGATGCCACAAAAGACCAACCTGAATGTATCTCCTTACTACGAGGATTTTGACGACAATAAGAATTTTTATAAAATTCTATTTCGTCCAGGATACTCGATTCAAGGAAGAGAACTAACCCAAGTTCAATCAATCCTACAAAACCAAATTGAAAGTTTCGGTAAGAATACTTTCAAACAAGGTGAGTTGGTTGTCCCTGGAGAGGTTGGTCTCAACAACAGATTAGATTACGTAAAACTGTCTTCTGTTTCCGAAGTAGCGGTAAACGAGGACGGTTCTGTTGTATTCAGAAAGTACGATATTTCACAGATTGTCGGTAGACAACTTAAAGGATTAACTTCTGGAGTCATTGCTAATTTAGTAGCAATTCAGAAATCTACTACAACTAGTGCAGATACTCTATTTGTTAATTACCTTTCTAGTGGTAATGCAGGAAATGAAAACACCTTTAGACAAGGTGAGACACTAGAGGTAGTTAATGGTGTTAATACGCCACTATTAGTAGTTGGAACTGATGGAAGCGTTCTACCAACTACTGTTACAGTAACTGATACAGATACCAATATACAAACTGTACTTGCAAGTCCTGCTATGGGATTTGCTTCTGCTGTTAAAGTTGAAGAAGGTGTGTATTTTGTTAATGGATTCTTTGTAAGAAATGACGAAGAACTATTCATCATTGATCCATATTATAATGCACCATCTGCAAGTATTGGATTTAAGATTGAAGAAAAAATTGTAACACCAGAAGAAGACCCAACTTTATATGATAATGCAATCGGTTCTTCCAACTATTCTGCTCCTGGAGCACATAGACTCAACATTGAGTTAAAATTAGAAAAATATAATTTAGAAGAAACTACAGATAAGAACTTCATTAAAATTCTTACTGTAAAAAATGGTATTATTCAAAAACAAATTAAAGCAGTAGAATATTCTTTAATTGAAAATACCCTAGCAAAAAGAACATACGAAGAGTCTGGTGATTATGTTGTAGATCGTTTTGATACTGAAGCAAGAGAGTATTATCAAAAAGACGGTAACAATGGAATCTATGCAGAGGATGAAAATGGTCTTGTAAATGGACTAAGCATCCAAGATGCTTCACAAAAAATGATCGTCAGTGTCGGTCCTGGTAAAGCATATATCAAGGGATACGAAATTGTCAATAAAGAAACTAAAGATATTGTAGTCAACAAAGCAAGAGAAACTGTTGATGCTGAAAATATTACACTAAAGACTTCTGGTCTTCCAACATATCCTATTACTAATGTATATGGATCTGTACCTTTTAATGCAGATGGTTCTGACTTAACTGCATATCCAGATTTAGAACTGTATAGAAATTATAATGACGGTACTATCGGTCAGAACATTTCATTTATTGGATCTTCTACAAAAGATCCAAATAGAACTGGTGTAGAGACAAAATCTACTGTTGATAGAAGAGGAACTCTCTATACAGATAATCAAGCTATCAAAACTATTGTAATAGATATCACTAAGAGCAATCTTATTGATAAAATTAATACTAGCAATACATTATCATTTGATGATTGCTGCGATGCAAATGGAAATATCTATGTAGTATTCACTTATTCTGGTGGATCTCCAGAAACATTTAAATCATTTAAACTGATTGGTTTCTCTGTTAAGTATAGACCAGATATTCTTGGAGCAAAACGATATGCTGAACTAACAGTTCTTGGAAGTAAAGATGAAATTATTGGATTACTTAAAGAATATGACGAAGTTGACGGAGCACTTTATAGAAAAATTTTCTTAAGTACTGATACTTCTAATCCAAGTCTAGATCCAGATGAAGTTCTTGGATATGTTGTAGATTACAGTGAGCATGTAACCCCCCTTATTGGTGTTGCAAAACCATCCAACTTTACATTCAAAGAGAATGGATTTGGTTTCAATCCAGATACTGATACTGTAATCTCCAAAGGAAAACTGTCAGGAGGACAGTCTGCATATAATGCTATTTTTGGATTGGGATATTTTGGTCCCACATTCTACACTAAAATCGTCCTAGACGCTTCTATAGCGACTGGACAATTCTCCAAAGGCAAATATATATTTGGTGTAACTAGTGGTGCTTATGGAGTCATTGAAGGCGCTTCTGGGTCTTCTTTTACTACATCAAACGAGTTACTAATCACAACACTATCTGGTAAGTTTAAACCAGGAGAAGTAATTAGAGAAGAAGCAGATAGTTTAGGTGGAACTAATTCTGCAAGAATTGCAATCAACAATACGATTTCGCACTTTATTGTTAAGTTCAGAAGCACTGGTTATGCTGCTGGATCTGGTATTACCATTAATGGTGTAACATTTGATACATCTAAAGTAGATGTCAACATGAACATTGATGGTAAAGTGTATAACATTCTTATCAAGAATAGAGATGCATTCACTCAAACATATTCACAACCACCTAATGTATTAGTTGAAGTTGGTAGTTCTAATGTAACAGCAACTGCAAAGGTTGAAGCAGTCTTGTTTAGAAATACTGTCACGACATACACACCAGAAGATGTTAAATCTTTTGGTTGTGCTTTTGGTTCTGGTGGAAGTAACAAATTTACTGCCGACCTTGAGACAGCAAAGAGTCCATATGCAAAACTAACTCCTGTTACAGATTTCACATTTACGGGAACAGAAGGACTGAAATTCTTATCATGTAATGGATTCAATGGAGATACAACAGTCTTCCTCAAAGCAGGAGATTATGTACAATTTACTGGTGATGATGGTTTTACAGAAAAGGCAATGGTCCTTTATGCGACCAAACCAGAAGGAACTCTTAAATCCAGAATCTACCTAGACACTGCATTGCCATCTGATGTATCTAATGGTTCTGTTGTTAAAATTGGTGCCATTATTGAAAATGGAAGTAAAGGATCTTTAGTTTATCCAACAGGTGGTAGTCAAGTATCTTCAATCTCACAAGGTACTGATGATTCTAAAATTAGTTTCTTCTACAGAAAAGACTTCATTACAGAATCTTCTGGAAGTGGTGGAAACATTACATTTACTGCACAACTACCATTTGGTACACAAAGATTTGCTGAATTCTCAAAAGAAAATTTTGTAATGACAGTTCTTGATGCAGGAACTGCTACTAAGGTTTCTAAGGGTGATGTCATTTATCTGACAGAAAATGATATTGTTAAGTCTAGCACAACTGATGTTACTAGTGGATTGAATGCTGGTAGCGTACAAGTTTCTTTACCAAACGAATTTTTTGGAACATCTGCCGAACCATTCCCTAAACTTAAGTTAAGTGCAACTTTAGAATTAAGTAAAGCAAGACCTAGAATTAAAACATCTGTCAGAAATAAGAGAATCTTAATTAAATCTGTTGGCGATAGAGTTGTTCCAATAAGAGGAGAAGATTTTGATTCCGAGGATACTTCAGTAGCAACATATTCTGATATCTACAAACTTAAGTATGTTTTTGAAGGAACATCTTCTGCCCCTCCTGTTATCGATACTGCTGGTAATTTAGTTACTGGTATTGATGTAACTGAAAGATTTACATTTGATAATGGTCAGAGAGATACTTATTATGATGTTTCTAGAATTATCTTAAGACCAGGATTTGATGCTCCTGTTGGACAACTAGTGGTTGCCTTCGATTACTTTGAGCATTCACAAGGAGATTTCTGTACAGTTGATAGTTACCTTCATGAGGCAGGTGTAACATTAGATGAAATTCCATCCTTTAATTCTGCCGTTTATGGAATTGTATCTTTAAAGAATGTATTCGACTTTAGACCCAAAGTTGATTCTACATCAATTATCACTGGTTTCCAAGATCAATCATCCAGAGAAGTTATCACTAGAAGTTTTATTGGTAGTGGTGGTGTTGCTTCTGTTATACCTGCTCCAGATAAAAATATTGAATTCACATTTAAGTTTACTCAAACAGAATTCTTGAATAGAATTGATGGTGTTTACTTAAACAAAAAAGGTGAGTTTGTTCTCAAAGAAGGTAATTCTTCACAGAACCCAACCAAACCAGAACTTATTGATGATGCAATCCCACTATATTACTATTATATTCCAGCATTTACCACCAGTAGTAAAGATGTAAGAATTACTCCTGTTGATAACCGTCGTTACACAATGCGTGACATCGGTAAATTAGAGAAGCGTATTGAGCGTCTTGAATACTATACCACACTCAGTATATTAGAGCAGCAAGCTCTAAACATGCAGATTAAAGATTCCATTGGTTTAGACAGATTCAAGACTGGTTTTGTTGTAGACAATTTTGAAACTCATCGTATCGGTCAGATTTCTTCTGATGACTATAAGTGTTCTATTGACACCCAACAGTCTGTAATGAGAGCACCCAATAAGGAAGATTCTTTTGGGTTAGAAGAAATTAATAACACAGATGATCAAAGATTTGTTGATGGTTATGTGAGAACTGGTGATATTGTAACACTACCATATTCAGAACTAAAAGTTCTTGGAAATAGTTTTGCAACTAAGACAATCAATCCTAATCCATTTGTAGCTCTACAATATGTTGGTGATGGATCACTATCTCCTGAAATTGATTCATGGTATGACCAGACTGTAGAACCACTTATTGTTGATAACAACACTGGTTTGTATTCAATCTTTATTGCTAAAGATGACACGACAGAGACATTCTCTAGTATTTTTAATTCTTTTGCAATTAACTGGGTTGGTACATCTGGTACATTTGGAAGCATTACTTCACTTGGAACTACAAACACAGAACAATCTGGAGCACAAGTTACTGTAGCAGCAACTGCTAGCAGTTCTAATGTAAGTCCTGATAATAATGAAATTGGCAAAGGACTCACTAGTGACTCTGATGAGAAAAGTTCTGTTGCAACTTCACTGAAATTTTATGCAAGATCAACACCAGTCAAGTTTATTGTTAATAGACTGAAACCATTCACTAGAGTGTATCCTTTCTTAGATGGTATTGATATTTCTAGATGGGTCAATGCAGACTCTAGATATAGTGGAATTGCTGGCAACTCTTTAATTGGTTTCAATTCTCCTATTACAACTGATGAAAATGGAAATGCTAGTGGTTTAATATTAATTCCTGCTGGTTATCCACCAACAGAAAATGCAGCATGGACAAATGATGTGAAGACGGTTGCGTATGACTTTACAAAACCAATTGTAAGAGTTCCAACTGGTATTAAGACAATTAGATTTACATCAAGTTCATCGAATGCTGCTAAAGATACAGTAGATACATATACAGATTTTAAATTCTATGCTACTGGAAAACTACCACAAAATCCATCGAGCATCACATCCACATCACCTGCATTCTTTAAGGCAAATGAAGGTGTGCAAAAAATTGATAGTGTTACTGATGTAGAATTCAAACCAAATCCTCTTGCACAAACATTTAGTATTGATTCATTTGATGGTGGATTATTTGTAACCAGTGTTGATTTATATTTCAATGCGAAGAGTGATAATATTCCAATTAGAGCATACATCACAAATACAGAAGCAGAAAAACCTGCCAAGCATATTCTTCCAGGTGCTGCAGCAACTATCAACCCAGAAACAAAAATTCGTGTATTTGCAAACGGAACTACAACACTTACTATTGGAGAATCTATTGTAGGTGCAACATCTGCATGTAGTGGACCTTTACTGAAAGTATTAGATTCTACTAATATTGAGGTATCTTCTTCTGCAAATGGCAAAGTGATTCTGTCTAACGATCAGGTTTACACATTAGTTTTATCTAATCATAATGGTAGAGAATTTAGACAAAATGAAACATTGATTATTGAATCGGTAACTCTGTTTAATAACACATCCAATACACAACTTTCTTTAACTGTTGCTAAAGATTCAGGAACTGTTTCTAGTTTAAATGTTACTAGTACTGGTGGTGGTTATGAATCCGCCTTCTTAACATTCGAGAGTCCTCAACTTTCTGGAGGAAGTCAAGCAAGTGGATCTGTTAAGATCTCTGGAGGTAGAATTTATAATGCTGATGTAGCACTAGGAGGTTCTGGATATACTGCTCCTCCTGCAATTGTTGTTAAGGGAGTTGGACAAGCAGCATCAGGTGCTGTAATTACTGCAAATATTACAATTGATAATCCTGCAGTTAAGATGGGTATTGCTGTTGATACTGGTGAAGTAACTAATTCAACAACTCCAACTAAATTTAAATTTAAGAATCCAGTATATCTACAAAATGATGTAAGTTATGCATTAGTTGTTGAGACAGATTCCACTGAGTATAAACTCTGGGCATCAAGACTTGGTGAAACCGAAATCGTTACCAGTTCTCCTGTTACAACTCAACCGCTTTTGGGTTCTGTCTATAAAGCACAGAACACTGATAACTGGACAGAAGATCTATTTGAAGATCTTAAGTTCAATTTATATCGTGCAGAATTTGATACTACTAAATTTGCAAGTCTAAAAGTATCAAATAAATCATTAGCATTAGAAAAACTTCAATTAAATCCAATAGAAACAAGTGGAGTTTCTGATCAAAATGCAACAGCGGAACTATTCAAACTCAACAATAAGTATGTAAAAATTTACCACAAAAACCATGGTTTTGAAGATAGTGGAAAGTCTTATGTTTTCTTCAGTGGAGCAGACGGTGTTGGAGGAGTTTCTAATACTCAATTAAATACAACACTATTCCAAATTAAAAACTCTGGTGTTGATACTTATAATATTATAAATGAAACAACAGCTGCTTCTAGCACCAAAGGTGGTGGTAGTTTAGTTCTTGCTTCACACAATAGAAAGTTTGAAAGATTATACCCAAGAGTAAATTATCTATCATTCAGTAAAACTACTATTGAGTCTACAGTAAAAACAACAAATATTATTCCTGTTGATTCTAACACCAATGTATATACATCGTATTCACAAACTGGTTATGAAAAAACTTTCCTGAATGAAATTCAGTATTTTACAAATCAAAAAATTATTGCATCTGGTATCAACCAAGTAATGAATAATTTAAATAATTCTCTAGAATATAAGATTGATTTTAAATCTGATGTTTCTTACTTATCACCTGCATTTGACCTTTCTTCTGCTTCTGTAATTACTTCTTCAAATAGAATTGAAAAAGGTGATGGAGATGAAGCAAGATACGGAAGAAGGGACCAGGTACTTAAACTTAAAGAAGTTTATGAATTTTCAACAGGATCTTTAGTGGGAGGTAGTATTGATATTGGTGATTCTATCGAGGGATCTAACTCTAAAGCAAAAGGTATCGTTGTTAATACAAAAACTGTAAGCGGTAGTCCAGTTATTACTGCTAGAATTTCTACTGTAAATCCTTTTGTTAAAGGAGATACATTAGCAATTTCTGGAGAATCAATTACTCCATCAATTATTACAGATCCAATTAAAATCCAATTTGGCGGAACTGCTGGTCCAAAAATTATTGCTAATGGTGCATCCATCAAAGCTAGAAATGTTGGTTTAACTAGTACATTTGATGCCAAGATTGAAGGTAAAGTTACATTCTTTGATATTAAAAATCAAATTATTACAGTTAAGAATGATAAGAAACCTTTTGGTTCAACAACATTTACTCAAAATATTTCAGAAGCATCACTTACAGAACCACAGGTTGCAAGATCTGGTTCTGGTGTAGAGGACATTTTCCGTGTTGGAGACATCATTCAATACACAGGACAAGATGAGGATGAAAAACCATATTGGGAAGTTAAAGAATTAACTTATACGGATGGTATTGATTATTCACCAGAAAATAATTTCTCGAATAGTTCTTCTATTGCAAAATATGTAACGAAAGAAATTTCTATTGGTAATCCTGGAACATCTATTAATGTTAAATTGACAGCAAACATTAAAGATGTAGATGATATTCAAGTTTTATTCAGATATAAAGAATCTTCTAGTCAAGAATCTTTCGATATTATTGAATATCAATTCTTTAATGAAAATGGATCTCCAGACTTCCCCTCAATTGCAACATCTACAAATACTATATCCAGTGTTGTTGAGAAGCAAGAATCTTATCAAGAATTAGAATATAGTATAGCAGATTTACCAGAATTTTCTTCTTTTGGAATTAAAATTGTTATGAAATCTGACAACCCCTCATATGTTCCAAAAATTCAAGATATGAGAGCTGTTGCTTCTTATTAATTTCCGCGTATGAGTTATATTAAAGTTAAGGGACATGACGGTCTTGTAAGAGACGAAAACACAGGTGCCATCATTATTAATGACAATTCTGCCATTGAAGGTAGAAGAAAATCAAAACAGTTGAGTTCCGCGTTAGACGACATAAATACATTGAAGGATGAAGTATCTGAAATTAAGTCCCTTCTGCACGAGTTAATAAAAAATGCCAGCAATTCAAGTAGCTAGAACCGATACCTTTGAACAACAAAGGTTAAAAATTAATGAACTTGGTTCAAATTTGTTCAATGTTACTTCTGGTGGAAGTGATCTTGCCACAGGTAATTTAAAAATGGGTGACGGATCTATCAATGCTCCTTCACTAGCATTTGATAATGACCAAACTTTAGGTCTCTACAGACCTCAAACTGGTGTCATTGCTTATGTTTCACAATCAAAACTACTATACGAGTTATCTGATAGTGGATTTTTAAGTTTTAGAAATTTTGTTTTCCGAAAAACGGAAATTAATGATAGTGGTATTGCTATCGCAACTACAGGGCAAAACTATGACCCTGGAACATACAACGAAATTTCTGTTATTGGTGGTACAGGAACTAGCGCAACTTTAAATATTACAGTTGGAGATTTTACAGGAACAGAAGTTTCTGGTACAAACTACACACCAGGAACATATTTCAGTCTTCCTATTGTTGGAGGAAACACTGCTACTAGAAGTTTTGTTGATTTCACAGTAGATAATATTGTAGTTAATATTGTTGGTGGATCTGGTTATACAGATGGAACATATAATGGAGTTGCGGTAACAAATGTTTCTTCAAGTGGATCTAGTGCAACTGCTGACATTATTGTTAGTGGTGGTATTGCATATTCAGGAACCATTTCAGGTGGTTCTGGATACACAGATGGAAATTACACACAAGGATTAAGAAACCAAGCAACACAAACATTCATAGTCACTGTTAGTGGCGGACCTGGATCATATGCATTTGTTATTGATAGTGTAACACAACCAGCACTTGCCCTTGAAGCAGCAAATACTTATAGATTTGATGTATCAGATGCTTCAAACTCTGGTCACAATTTATTCTTACAAGGTGCTGGTCAAGTTGGAACTCCTCCTGCAGGATTAACTTTAACTAATGTAGGTACTTCTGGTACACAAGGAGCATATGTTGATGTAATTGTAGAGAATGGTTATTCATTAACTTCTGCATCGTACAACTGCCTTGCTCACACTGGTGCTCAGATGGGTGCTGATATCACTTTCACTACAGGAACTCCTGGGGTGTATGGAAGTGGTGCAGTAGCAGATATTGTAATTAGTGGTGGAGCACTAACAGCACTTACTTTTGTTTCTCAGGGAACTGATTATAAAGCAACTGATGTTTTAGAAATTCCACCATTCACAGTTGGTGCTGGAACTGGTGCTGAATATCTAATTAATGGAGTTACACCAAATGGTTCAATTACTAGTGTAACATTTACTGACTCTGGTCAAGATTATTTACTTAATGACACACTGTCAGTTAACGCCGCAGATGTTGGTGGTACAGGTGCTGGAGCAGAATTTACAATTACAACTAATCCTGGAAAGGTAAGTAATTTTGTATTTACAGCAGCTGCCACTGATTACCTAGCAAATGATGTTCTTACACTGGCAACAGAGCAAACTGGTGTTGCTGCTACTCTTGTAGGAGAAGACAGTGGTAATACAGTACCAGAACTTAGTTTCACTATTGCAGATGTATCAAACATTATTCCTGGTTCTGTAATAACAGTTACTTCTGGATCTGGAGCACTTGGTGTAGGAACTACATTAGTACAAGGTATTGATTACGATACTAATGTAGTAACTATCGATAATAATCCAGCAACATCTGGAGCAGTAGTATTAACATTCACACCTCCATATGGCAATCCGTCTACGCCATTTACATACACAGTTGATAGTGTTGGACCTATTGACTCAGTAACCATTAGTAATGGAGGTGTTGGTTATTTTAATGGAGATATTTTAAGTGTATCGGGTACAGATTTAGTTCAACCAATTGTGTATCCAGTTACTGCGATTGGATTACAAGAGTTAACATTTGCCAGTAATTCAGTTACTACAGGAACATTTACAACTTCACAAACCATCAAATTAAGAGATGGTACTCCAACAGCGACTACTACTAGTAGTTCAACTCAATTAACTGCTAACTCTGTTGGACCATTAGCAGCAACATTAACCACTACTGTATCACAGATTACACTTTCTAGTACTGCTGGTATTTCTGCTGGGTATATTGTAACTGCTACAGGAACTGGGCAGTTAGGAGCAAATATAACTGTATCTAGTGTTGATAGTGGCACACAATTAACTATATCTTCAAACCCAATTGCATCAGGTGCTGCAGATCTTACATTTACAGAAGATCTAACTCAAACATACACTGGTCTAGCAACCATAACCAACAGTGGAAGTGGTAATTCAGAAACGGTAACAGTCAGCAGAGATGCTCTTGGTAATGTTTCCAATGCCTTCCCAGATCAAGTTGGATTCTTTTATGCAATTGGAGAAACTCTAACTATTGCTGGAAACTTAGTTGGTGGTGCAACACCAGCAGATGACATTACATTAACAATTGATAGTGTTACAGATATTACAGCAACTCAAGTTAGAGAAGTCAATGAGAGTGCTGGATTTATTACTTCTATTGTTGTTGATGAAGGAAATTATTTTGATAATGGCATATTTGTTATTTCAGGATCTACATCTCCACAATATACTTCATTAACTGCTTCTGCTACGGGTGGAAGATTTGGTTATTTGATTGATGTCGGTGCTGGTCAAGTATTTAACCCAGACATATCACTTTTTGTTGGCAACACTTACAAGTTTGATGTATCAGATGCTTCCATGTCTGGACATAGTTTCAGATTCTCGGAATTTCCAGGTGGTATTCATGGAAATGGATTTATTGACAATGTATCATCTACACTAGTTGCAGGTAGTACATCAGTAACGGTTTCAGATAGTACTGGTATTGTACCAGGAATGCTAGTTACATTAGATAGTGGTAGTGCTACATTACAAGCAGACACCAAAGTTGCTTCTGTCGTTGACGCTACAACAATTACATTTGACAAAGCACCAACAATTGGTGGTTCTGTTGTTATTGACTTTAGAGGATATGCTTTTGAAGAAGGTGTATCAGAAAGTCCTGGAGAAATATCAATAAAGATTCTTTCTACAACACCAACATTATATTATTATTCTAATAATTCAGATCCTGCATATGCAAGTGCTAGTGGTTCTCCTGGAAACGAAGCTTCAATAGCAATAGATCCAAATAATCCAAAAACATTTGGATCTGGATTTGCACTTGATGTTATTGCTGTAGGTTCTATTGACATCATTAAAGCAGATATTACAAATGGACAATTAACTACCAATAGTGTTAATGCAGTTACTGGTCAATATACTGATATTACTGCTAGCAGTAATGTAAATGCCTCAGTAGTTAACACAACTAATGTAAATGCAACTGTGTTTGGAACTGGTACTGGTCTTACTATTTCTGGTGGTGCTATTGCAATTAATGGTCCTGATATTAATATTGGATCTTCAATGAGTGTTGAAAATAGCACTGGAAATATCACAACTTCTGGTGTTATTAAATCTACACAGGAATTTAATTCCAACACAAAATTAACAATTGTAGATGCAACAATTGCCACTTTAGGAAGTGAAGATCTTTTACTGCAACCTGCTGCAAACCGTGTTGCTAAAACTTTAGGTGATACTGCTTTTGTAATTCCCTCTGGAAATACTGCTACAAGACCTGCATCACCAATCGCACAAGACGGTGCAATTAGATTTAACACACAAACAAATCAATATGAAGGATATAGTGCATCATCTTCTTCGTGGTCTTCCCTAGGTGGGGTTCGTGACTTAGATGGCAACACATATATCCTAGCAGAAGCATCTATTGGTGCAAATGATAACACATTATATTTTTACAATGATGGTGTTAATACAGCAAAAGTAACTCCATCATACTTAGACTTTTTTAGTGTTAAGAAAATTCGTTCTAGTAATACACTTGCTCCTCTTTATGTTGAGTGGTCTGCCAATACTGTTGTAGCAGAAGGAGATTATTTAAAGCATAAGCAAAATGTTTATGAAGTTGCGGTTGGTGGTGCGGGTACTACAGCATCCACTGGAAATCAACCAACACATACTACAGGAACATCAGCAAATGGTACTACTCAGTTAACTTGGGTTGCTTCATCTATTGATTCATTAACTTTTGAAGAGATTACAGAAGTTAAAATTGGACCTACTGATAGTACATCATTAGTAGTCAATCAAAAGTTAAGGTTCTCTGAGAATACAATTTCGACAGATACCGATGATCTAATTCTACAACCAAATTCTGGTCAGAAAACAGTAATTAGTTCTACTAGTTCACTTGTACTACCTGTTGGTGATGTTAACCAGAAAGGAGCAGCAGTTCAAGGTTCTGTTCGATTTAATACTACTGATAGTCAGTTTGAAGGTTATGACGGAGCACAATGGGGTTCCCTTGGAGGAGTAAAAGACTCTGACCAAGATACTTTAATCAAAGCAGAAACTGCTCCTGGTTCAGATGAGGATACATTATTCTTCTTCAATGCAAATACAGAAACAGTAAGATTGTCAGTCAATGGACTTGAGTTTACGGGCATCGATACAATTAATGTTTCTGCTGCAGGTGTTCCTGGGGCAGAGACTTTAGCAATTAATGCTGATACCATCACTCTAGATAATAATGCGACTACAATTGATAATACAGATTCCAATGTATCTTTTATCTTTACATCAAAGCAATTTTTAGATCTTGGTGTTTCTTCTGGTCTCAACAACGATCCTGTTATTAGACTAGATGATCAAGGAGATGTATTCTTGAATACTGGGTTTGGAACGGGTGTTTATAATGGAGTTAAAATTTTTGATGGAGACCTGAAAGAATTTGAACTTTCTGATTATAAAATTGTTACTGGTGATATTACCTTTACAAAAGGTACAGTAGATCAAGGAGCAATTATTCTTTATGATCCATCTATTGCTATTGGATGCAAAGTAACTGTTGCAGCATTAAATACTACAACAGGTGATAAAGAACTTGTTGAGTATACTGTTATTGATAATGGGACTGATATTTCGTTTACTGATTTTGGTAATGTCAAAACTGGAGCAGAACAATTCTCCTCCACATTTGATTTTAACGCCTCAAATAATATCAGATTAAACTTGACTGCAGATAGTGGATTAACTACTGGAGATAATATTATTATCAGCACAACCGTAAACATCTATAAGAGATAAAAATGGCATCAGTTAATAAAAATTTTGATTCTGTTGGTGGATTTTCGGTATCAGATAAAACTCTGATTAACGAACTGTATGATGTAAAGAATGCTAATTCTTTAGAAATTAAAAATAGTTTCTATGGAGATAGTAAAACATCCAATTATATTCTAAGAGGTCTCAACACCACCATTTTAGAATTGGATAATGTAGGAACTCAAATTCCAATAGAAGATAGTACAGTAAGTTTTATTACTGGACACATTCTTGCGGTTAATCCCGCAGGATCTGTGTATAGTGCAAAAATAGAAAGCGCATTATATTGCAATGGTGTTGGAGCAACTACAGTGTTGTCCTCCATGCTTACTATTATTAAAGATGATATTCCAACAGGAGAAACCTGGGATATCGCACCTTTTGGTGGCACAAATCAGTTCAGTTATACTACTACTAGAGCAGGTACTGTAGAGAATATTAAATGGGCAGCATCCACTCAAGTTGTTAGTATTGAATGGGCTTGATGCTAAATAATAATTAGGAAAAAAGACAAACGGATACGACAGCACCATGAGTTTTCATATTAATTCCGACAAAGAGAAAATTAGGGGCGTAAACCCTAAACTCATCGGTGATAATGAACTAACAATTAGAGGTGGAACAGGTTCTAACGAAAGAGAAATTCTTAGAACCGAACTTGATGCGAATACGCAATTACCGCGTGTAGGTATCAATAGAACGGGACAAAAAATTGATAAAATTACCGTAGATGTTGGGGGAACTGGATATACATCTACTCCAACTGTTACTATCGATGCACCACCAGCTGGTGGAGAACAGGCAACTGCTTCTGCTTTTATCTTTAACGGAAGAGTTACTACTATTGCTGTCAACAATCCTGGTAGTGGATATGCAGTTGCTCCTGGAATCACCATTAGTGATGGTGGCGGTCAAGGATCTACCGCATCTTCTACTCTTGATACTGTAGAGTTTGAACTTGATATTAATGGTGCTATTAGAACTTCTACTTCTATCATTTCAGATACGGCGAGAATTCTAAACCTGGATATTGAAAACTTCATTACTCCAGATCCCAACTTTAGGGCACCAAACCTAAAGACTTTCATGAACAACACAGGAACCCCATGGTCTCCTAATGTCATTGTTCAAAAAGACCTTTATAGATGGTTCGGTAATAATGTATACCAAGCAACCAATTCGGGACAAACTGGTCCTAATGGTCCAGAGCATCTGGATGGTATTGAAATAAACGGGGAAGTTAATTTCAAACATATTGGTTTTAGAGTTGTTGACTCTAATAACTTTAAGTATGAAGAAACTGGTGAATCTGGTATCTTTCCTCGTTCTATTACTCCTTTACTTGGTGATAGATCAGACAAGATTGCTACTACTGAATATGTTCTAAACCTAGCAACAAATGATGTTGGTGGTAGAATCTATGTGTCTTCTCAAATTGGTTCTGATTTGAACGATGGTCGTTCTGCAGTTAGTCCAGTTAGAACAATTAAGAAAGCGGCACAGCTTGCATGGGCAACACCTGGTGTTAAAGAAACACTTATTGTTTCTGGTGGTGATTATGTAGAAGATAATCCTATCTCTCTACCACCTGATGCATCTGTTGTTGGTGATAACTTGCGTCTGGTAATCATCAGACCTGCTAATCCCAAAAAGCATATTTTCAAATTTGGCGACAAGAACTATGTTACTGGTGTAACATATAGAGACCAAATTGACTCTATTGGTGATTCTGTCGCAACTTGGGATTTTGCGATGGTCTTTGATGACAAGCAAAGAATTTATATTGATAATGAAGTTAACGGAGATTTTGGTGTTGACTTCCCGATTGGTCATCAAATTTTTGGTCCAGAAGAATTCAATGTTACTTTTAGCAATAACACTGGTCTAACAGATCTTACTGCTGGAAGACTATTAAAAGGTGGTAACACTGGTGCAAGAGCTAGAGTTACCTCCGTATCTTTCAATAGCACTACTGGAAATGATGCATTTAAAAATGGTAATGCTGATATTAAATTGCTAAGTGGTTCTTTTTTACAAGGTGAGGAATTTGAATATAATATTTCTGCTACCCCATCAGGAACTACGTATCCTTCTTTAACTTCAGCAACTGAAACAGATGGACAGAATTCTTTACTGTTTACTAGCAATCCAATTAATGAAATCTCCCCTGGTTTCTTTGTAAGATTAACTGCTTCTTCTGGTACTGCTAGTGGTCAAGTTATTTCTGGTGATTACGAAGTTGTTAGTGTTGGTACATCATCTCCATATAAAGTAACTTTTGCACCTATTTTAGCAACTAATGGATGGTCATCAACTGGAGAATCTATAGCAATCACTTCAGGTGAAGAGATTACAGTTGTCACAAAAGAATTTGACTCAGTTGCAATTAAGTCAATTAGAGCAGAAGGAGAAGTTGTATCGGTTGACGAAGATACTACATCTACATTACCTATTTCTAGAATTGATTTTTCTTTACAAGGAGATCCTAGTATTGCTACTGGTGGTTTCCAATTTGGTCAGTTTGGAAATGCAGAAGATCTTGGTGGTCTCGTTTTCTACACAAACGCATTAGTTGGTAGAGACAATACACATGACTTCAAAGAAGGTCAAGAAATTTTAATTGAGGGTCTTCCAACTTCAGGTCCAGATTTATCTTACTTAAATGGCAAACAAAGAATTTACAAAGTTCTGGAAGATGCTGATGGTCGTTCTAGAAGATTTGTTATTCCGAAAAAAGTACCTGGCACAAATGATGCAAACTTCCAACCAGGATCTACTGCTGTAGTTAAGTCTTTCTCAAAATCAGTAACACTTTCTCTACTAAACTCACCAAATACATTCCCAGTTGCAACTCCTGTAGATAGAAGATTTCAGGATGCTTGTACTTTCCTTCGTAATAACAGAGAGTTTATTGCTGATGAAGTTGTTGGTAAAATTAATGATCAATTTAAGACAGATCATTATTCAGTATTCAACATTGGTGGTACACCAACAGCACAATTTACTCCAACTGATGTAACTTATAATCCTGCAACTGGTGATACTGTATTCACAGTAAACAATCATGGTCTTAGTGAAGGCGATGGTATCAGGATTACAGATGAATCTATCGTATTTACATGTACGATGGATGGCAATAAAACTGAACATGCATTACCTGATACAGATCAGTATGCTAGTGGTAAGTCCTTACCAATTACATCAAAGACTGCAAATACATTCACCGTTAATGTAGGTGCATCTGGTCCTGATGTAGAGTTCACTCCATCTGGTGCTACTTACGATCCTGCTACTGGAGCATTAGAACTAACTATTGGTTCTCATACACTAGATGTTGGCGAAGGAATTACGATTGATGATAATTCATTGAGCTTTACTTGTTCAATGGACAGTAACCAAACTGTTAAGACATATCCTCGTCCAGGCATCGATCCATTTGCAGGTAGGTCTATGCCTATTACTGCAATTAGTGCAAATACAATCACAATCAATGCAGGTATCTCTGGTCCCAATAAGCAGTTTACTCCAACTGATGCCGCATATGATGCTGCAACTGGCGACATGGTTCTTACAGTTGGACAACATGGTCTTGGAGTTGCACGAAATGTAACTCTTCTTGATAGTTCCTTAACTTTCACATGCACCAAGGATGGAAACGCATCTCAGCATTCTTACCCCCGTCCTGGGGTTGACCCATATAATGGTCAACAATCTATTGCTATCACCGCTGTTGGTTCAACACAACATACAGCAAGTGATGCCCCATATGATGCATCAACTGGTGTTGTAACTCTTACTGTTGCAAGCCACGGGTTTGCAAATGGGGATTATGTCAAGATTGCCGATGATTCATTAACATACACTTGTGATCTAGATGGTAATGTTGCTCAAAAATCATATCCCCGTGCTGGATACGATTACCCATCAGGTCGCTGGTTGGAAATTAGTGGTGTAACTACAAATACTTTTGATATTAATGTAGGATCTTCTTCTTATACAGGTACTCACACATTTGTGAGTGCTGCAACAAATGGTATCGATCGTCAAGACGGAACATTTACAATCAATGTTGGTGCATCTCCTGTTGGTGAGCAATATGCACACACATTCGTAAGTGCATCTGCAAATGCAGTTCAACATTCTCCACAATCACCACATAACTTTACTGGTGCAACTGCAAACGCGGTTAAGCATTTGCCACAATCTGTACACACATTTGTAAGATCAGCAACAAATGCTCTATCTGTTGGTGGATCTAGTTTCGATATTTTCTTAGGACCATTAGATCATGTAAACACATATGTTAGTGGTGGTACAGTATCATTTAATGGCAGTACTGTTAATGTATCGAACTTTTTGTATGATACTGCAGTAACTGGCGTTGGAACTATAACAACTGCAACTCCTCTTGCTGGTCTTGCAGAAGATGATACTGTGAAACTAGCAGATCTGTTGATCTCTTGTGCTGCTGGTGAAAAACTATATCCTTCATATAGTTCTCCAACTTCAGGAAATAACACAGGAACTGATGGCGATGATCAATGCCGTCAAGATATCATTCACTTTGTCAATGCTGTTATTAGAGATTTAGAATTTGGAACAAACTATAATGTAATTGATGCTGCTTCAAAATATATTATTGATGGTAAGATTGCATTTGTAGAAGATGAAATTGCTGAGAATATTCGCGCAATTGAATATGCTAGAGAAATTTGTACCTATGCTATTAGAAATTGGAGAACAGGATTAGGAACTGTTGGAGAACCAATTTATTCACCACAGTATTCTGCTTTAACAAGGTACTTTGATGATACAGTAATTACAACTACTGCAGGAAGTCCTGCTTGTGCAAATGTTGTTGCTGCATTAGATACTCTTTCATTCCTATGGGTTGATATTATTTCAAACAATGCATCTGGAACATATCTTGATGCAGCATATCTAATTGCAAGAAACAAAGATCTTATTGCAGACCAAGCATACCTTGATACAAAACAACAATATCCATCACTAAATCTTTCTGATATTCATGAAAGAAAATGTCGTAGAGATATCAAAATTGTTCTTCGTGGTTTAATTAGAGACTTAGTACTTGGTGGAAACCATGGTATTGTATCTACTGCAGAATCATATTTCAGTGGAGTCACTTTAACTGGAATTCCAGAAGCTCAAAGAGCTGAAACTCGTTATGCATTTACTCGCGTAAAAGAGTACGCAATGGATGCAATGCGTAACTGGACTGATGGAACAGCGTTTGGTGTTACTCCATCTGGAGCAACTTATAATAGCACTAGTGGTCAAGTAACTGTAACCTTCACTGATCCTTCTGTAGCATTAACAACCAGTGATCGTATTGCTTTCTCTGAAGAAGCAATTACATTCAGTTGCAATAGTGGCAACCACCCAAGTCCAGAAAGATTTGATTCTAACTTCGGAAAAAGTTATCAAATTCTCAGTGTAAGTTCTAATGGTGGTAATACTACCGCAACTGTTAATGTTGGTAATGCAGGATCTGCTTCTGGTGATGCACATACATTTGTAAGTGCCAAAGCAAATGGAACTATTTTAATCTATGATCCTGTAGCACTCACATCTCCAATTCCTAAGTTTGAAGATTGGAATATTCTTCTATACACACCAACTCCACTGTGTGCTAATGTTGCATCTTCTATTACTACAGCGTTAGATTTATTTGATGATATCCTTGCTGGTAGTGTTCTTCCTGGTGCTACATCACAAACATTTGGAATACTATATGACAGCATTAATATCAGAGAAGAAGCAGATAGCATACTTACTGATTTTAATAATGTTAAGGTAACTATTCGTGCTGACTACGATGACTATCCTATTATTGAAGCATCGCCATATACTCAGAATGCATCTGTTATCTCCTTCTTAGGTGGTGGCGGTGCTGAAATTGATGGTAATAAAGTTAAGCAACCTAACTGTCCCTTCCCTGGTCTTGAGTTGGACGGAACAGCATCGTTCCCTAATCAGGGTAAGTCGATGGTTGCTGCGGCATTCACGATTGTCTCCTTTGGTGGTACAGGATATAAAGTTATCAATGATGGTTATGTTCAGTTAGTTTCTGTCTTCGTTATCTTCTGTCAAGATGGTATTCTTTGTGAGACTGGAGGATATGCATCAGTTACAAACTCCGCTACCAACTTTGGTACATTTGCTTTAAGGGGAACAGGTTTCCGTGAAGAAGCGTATATATTTGACTCTGGTACTGGTGATCCAAATGCAGGAACTTATACAAGAGCAACAGTATCTCAGGTAACTTCCACTCCAACAGGAAGAACAAAACTAAGAATTACTAATTTAGGTAGAGAACCACTAGAGCACTATATTATTAAGTTTGATGATTTTACAAATACGAATACCGACATTGAATATTTTATTGATGTTGTAGAAGAAGTTACAGTCGGTCCTCCTTTCAGTGCTCTACTAACACTAGATGATGGTTCTGGTGGAGCAATGGATATGACTGACAAGTCTACTGGTCAGGCAGTTGCAACCAGTGTTCTTTTAGGAGAAGAGATTGCACTACACAGACCATCTATTGTTAACTCTTCTTCTCATACCTGGGAATTTGCTGGTTCGGGAAATGATTACAATGCCCTTCCAGAAAATGGTGGGGTTAAAATTGAAGCAAATGAACAGGTTTCTGAACAGTATGGTCGTGTATATGTTTCTGGTACTGATGAACTAGGCGACTTTAAAGTTGGTACATTCGCAAGAATTGAAAACAGAACTGGTAACATCACCTTCACGGGTACGGTTACCATCTCTGAAGTTGAATTCTTGAAACTAAAAGGTGGTGATGTTGTTGTTACTGGTTTCGATGCATCCAATACACTTGGTGGTGCTAACTCAACCAACTCTAAGTTACCTACTCAAAAGGCAGTTAGAGATTACATTACTAACAACCTCGGTCCATATATTAACAAACCATTCTCAACCAACGCTGTTCCTAGAAACTTAGTTGAACTTACTGACTCTGGTAAAATTTCAATTGACCAAATTCCTGCTTTAAGTCCATTCAGTGTATTCACTGTTGCAGACCAGGCAGAAAGAACTTCTATTGAAGGAGCACTTGCTGGTGATATTGCAATTCAACAAGATACATCACAATCATTTATTCTTAATAACGATGTAGATAGTCTATTCCTCGGATTTTCTATAGATTCAAACTTATCATTTACTATTGGTGATGTATTTACTGGTAGTTTGTCTAATGGTATTATCCAAGCAACAGAATATAGAGAAGGTGTTCTCTTCCAAATCAATATATCGGATGGTGGTTCTGGATACACAAGTGCTCCAACAGTTTCAATTAGTGGTGGCAACCCTCAAGCTGGTGCTGTTCAAGCAGCTGCTACATGTACCATTGCTAATGGTCAAGTTGTTACAGTAACAATTCTTGCATTTAATGGTTATCTTGGTGGTTTTGGATATACAACTCAACCAACTATTACATTCTCCGCTGCTCCTGGTGGTGGCACTACAGCACAGGCGAATGCTTTAATTGAGAGTAGATTGTATGGAGATATTGTCAACAATATTAAAATTACAGACACTGATACTTTTGATGATAGTATTCCTTCACCAAATACAAATACAGTTAATATTCAGAGAGTTGTTAATACATCCTCATTTGATAATAATAACTGGGTATCTCTATCGTCTAACCAAATTGCTGCATCTGATATCACATCTGGTGTTATTGAGACGGATAGACTTGCCGCAGGTGGATCTGCAAACTCCTTCTCATTCTTAAGAGGTGATTCTAACTTTGCATTAGCAGTTCAATCACTTAAAGGTGCCGAAACAAGATACTTCGCTAAACTAAACAGTCAAGTATCTCAAGGTGCTAGTTCTTTCATCTTTGCAACTAATTCGGATGCATTAGTTGGACATGAGGTTGTTGCTAGTGTAGCTGGTATTCAAGCAAATACAAATATCACTGGCGTACTTACAGTTGGCGGTTTAACTACAGTTTCAATTAATAACCCAATAACTCAAGCAATTCCTAACGGAAGTATTATTGAATTTGAGCGTGGTACTTCTCCATTATCGTTTGAATCTACTTTTACTCAAGGTAATTTCATCGATGAAGTTATTATTGTAAATGCTGGAACTGGATTTACTAATGGTCAGTATTTTGATGTTTCATTACTAGGTGGATCAGGAACTGGATTAAAAGCAAACTTCAATGTTGTTGGAAATGAAATTATTGAAATCACTGTTACTGATGGTGGTTCTGGATACAATAATGACTTTACAGTTTCTACTGCTCCAGTAGAACTTGGTACTGGATCCAATTTGGTACTAGAAGCAAAAATCTCAACAGTCAATAGACAGTATGCTAATGTTGCTTTAGATATTCAGCGTGTAAGTGAACTTACTATTTCTGCTGATTTGTATGGAACAGTTGGTGTTGCTAGATTTAAGAAATCTCAATTCAATATCGGTGAAGTTGGTAATGGTTCTGTAGAAATTAAAACTGGTCCAGATAGCGGACTTGACTCTGACTTACTAGATGGTCAGCAAGGTTCTTACTATACTAGTGCTACCAACTTATTCAGTGGAACTGTTCCTTCAGATAGATTAGCAGGTTCATATAACATTAGTATTTCAGGTTCTTCTACTAACACTATTAGACTTGCTTCTGGTACTAATAACCCAACATCAAATCCATCACCAGATACTTTTGTTACTGGTGTAGTTTCAAACACACTATTCAATACTGCAGTTGGATTAAATGATGGTGGAACTAAGAGTATGGTTCTTTCCTTAAGACCCGCAGGAAGTGGATTCACATTTGATGGTGGTGTTAAGCAATTAGCATTTACCGACAATGACAATATGTGGTTGCGTGGTTCTGGTAGTGGTGTTGTAACATTTGGATCCTGGGCAAAAATTTGGACATCTTTAAATGATGGTGTTGGTTCTGGATTAGATGCTGACAGATTTGATAACAAGCAAGGAGTTTGGTATCAAAATGCTCTTAATATTAATTACGGAACTTTATCTGCTTCAAGACTTCCTGGATACATTGAACAAACATCTATCAGAGATAGTATCAAACTTAAGTCTTTCAATGGTGATCCCAAGTATAAAGTATATGTTTCTGGTCTAGTTTTAGATACATCATCAACAGGAACTTTTGCTCCTGGCAATTCAGTTAAATTGTATGATGTAAATGATCAAGCAGTTGCTGACTTTACAATTGATAATGAGATTACTAATAACGATCTTACTGATAACTTTAATGATTATACAATTCTAATTGGTAGACTTACTTCTGGTAACTTTGCTACAGCAATCAGAATTGGTACTGCAACCATTAATGTTGCATTCCATGATTTTACGATTGAAGATAGCAACACAATTGAAGTTGCAAAATTAGAGAGTAATGGTGCTAACGCAGAGTTGTGTCTTGGAAGAAGTGATGGGTTCTCATCAACTCCTTCCATATTCTTTAAGTCATCTACATTAGCTGCTGCTAACTATAATGCTTCTATTGTTGCCAGTGGTGGTAACGCAACAGATGGTTCTGGTACATTAGATATTACAGTAGCTAACTCTGATGCTGTTAACATTAATGGCAATAAAATTTGGAACGCTGGTAATATCACATTCCAGTCTACAAATGTTGTAAGCACTGCTGTTCTCCGTGACGCTTCTGGTAATTTCTCTGCTGGAACTATTACCGCTGCTCTAACAGGTGCAGCATCGTCAAATGTCCTGAAAGCAGGCGATACCATGACTGGTTCGCTAAACCTAACAGGAAATAGTTCTAATCTCACAGTTGCTGGTATTGGTAACTTCAACCAGTCCTTGAATGTAACTGATGATTTAACAGTTGATTCTGCTAACAGTCTATTCAAAGTAGACACAACGAACCTAAGAGTTGGTATCAAGAATACTTCACCAGTATCTACATTCCATGTAGACGGTGACGGTAAAGTAACTCTAGAAGGAACTAATGCACAGGTTATCTACAGAAGATCTTCTGATGATGCAGATATCATTTATCAAGAATATGATGTTAGTGCATCCACATTCTATACATGGGCAAAAAACAAAGATATCAACTTCTCCACATCTTCTACTAGTGGAAAGACAACAAATCATCTACACATTAATTCTACAGATGGTAAAGTTGGTGTTGGCACTGAGTCAACAAGTGTTACCGCATTGAATCAAGTTCCAGATTTACAAGTCTCAGGATTGCTCCATGCTACTGGATCTCTTGTTACTGGTCCTGTTGCAAATAATGCAACTGGATCTGGATCTGTTACTTTCCTTGGTGGTGCAACTGGTGGTTCTGGAGCAAGAAACTTCATTGTTGGTGCTGGTCTAGCAGAAGGAGTGGGAGTCTTTGAGATTACTGCTTCTGCTACTAATGGTGGTAAGGATTGGAAAAACCTTGGTACTGAAAAACCTGCTATTGCTGTTAGAGCAACTGACAACGCAGTTGCAATTAATACAGATGCATTTAGTGGAACAGACACAACAGTAACACCAAATGTTAATAGAACATATGCTTTAAATCTACAAGGTGATATTAACATTAATGGTTCTGTATTCCAAGACAATGCAGAGTTTGTTACTTCTAGATGGACTGCATCTCCTAACCTAACTGACATCTATAGAGGATCTAAGGTTGGTATTAATTTCACTACTGCTGCTGATCCAAATTACGAGTTAGAAGTTAACGGTGGAATTGGAATGACGGGTCTGCTATATGTTAACGATGACCCACTGTGGTTAGACACATATGGCATTATCAAAGTCAACAGACAGTTGCTTGATGAAGATGTAACTATTCCCGCAAATACCAATGCATCTAGTGCTGGACCACTGGTAATAAATACGAATAGAACAATCACTATCACTGCAGGATCTTCCTGGTCAATTACTTAAAATGGCAGACACTTCTAAATTGACGGTTGCAACCGTTCAAGCATTAACTGGTAATCAACTAGCAGTTAAAATTCCAGTAATCACAGGAGGAGACCCAGACCCATCATTGGGTGCTGGGCAACTCGCATATGTTGATGGTGCTCTTAGAGTTTTTAATGGATCTCAATGGCAAGGAATTGATGAAGGTGTTTCACCTGTTACTAATGGTTTATTATTCTGGGTTGATGCAGGTAATACAGAATCCTATCCTGGAAGTGGATCAACTTGGTTTAACTTAGCAGGAACAGCAAGTAGTTCTATTGGAGACATAACATTACCATCTGGTTATACATACTTACCTGATAGTGGTGGATGTTTTCAGTTTAATGGAGATCAAGCATCTAGTGGTAACTATAGTGCTGGATCAAATGGCATGACAATGGAAATCGTTATGTATAACACTAATAGTGATACTACCTCAACATATGGTCGTATTATAGACTGGAACGATACTACTATGAGTTTCGGATCGTATGCTAGTAAGCAGCATAGATCATGGGTATGGGCAGGCGGTGGTCGTATGTCTGGTGAATATGCTATAAACTCTGATGCAACTGGATTCTTTGATAAGTGGAATCATACTGTCATGACTTATGATGGATCCACTGTTAAAGGATATTGGAATGGTGGGCAGTCATTTAGTGTTGCTAAAACTGGAAATATGGAAACTGCAAATTCCCCCTTTACTATTGGTAATGGTGATGGTTATGCTTACTATGGAAAGATTGCAGTTGTTCGTGTTTACAATAGAGGACTAACACAAGCAGAAGTAAGTCAGAATTATAATTCATTGAAAAACAGATTCAACCTTGCTCTATAAATAAATACTAATAGGAAACCAATTTAGTTATTGATATGTCAACACTTAATGTAAATGCATTAAATATTACTGAGAAGTTAAAACTTCCAACATATACAACCACTCAGAGAGATGCATTGACTCCAGAGGTTGGTTTGTTGATTTATAACAGTACAGAAGAAACTGTAGAAATCTATGACGGAACGGAATGGGGTGCTGCTACTGGACAACCATTAATACAATTCAGTAAAACATTTAATTATACTGGTCAGATACAATCATTTGTAGTTCCAGCAGAAACTGTAGAGGTTACTGCATATATATGGGGTCCTGGTGGAGGTTCCGAAGCTGATACTAATACTAGAGGTGGTGCTGGTGGATACACTGCTGGAACAATTAATACAACTAATGGTGGAACTCTAAAAATTGTTGTTGGTGGGGGAGGTGGTCCTGGCACGCAGAACAATGGTTCTGGTGGCGGATACTCTGGTGTATTTACTAGTTCATGGGGTGGCACTAACGAAGGCACAGACCACGGTGCATCAATTCTAATTGCTGGTGGTGGTGGTGGTGCTGCTAACTCTTCCACTGGTTCTAACCATGGTGGTGGTGCTGGTGGTGGTCTCTCTGGACAAAAAGGTAATCCATCTGGTTCTGGTGGTAATGGAGGATCGCAAACAGGTGGTGGTTCATATTCTCAAACAGGTGGCGGATCTTGCACAGGTGGTACACAGTGTAGTGGTAATACTTTACGCGGTGGTGTAGCATGTGGTGGTGCTCAGACTGGTGCTGCAGTTGGTTGGCCAGGTAGGATTTATGGTGGAAACTGGGGATCTGCTGCTGGCGGTAATGGATGTAATGCTGGTGGCGGTGGTGCTGGTTA
>Ga0098056_1000033_pt1 | contig 43899 bp, 35 predicted proteins | sample 17BtaG_FD_92583 | JGI IMG/M metagenome (GOLD analysis project Ga0098056, IMG submission 92583) | Marine viral communities from the Subarctic Pacific Ocean - 17B_ETSP_OMZ_AT15314_CsCl metaG | ecosystem: Environmental > Aquatic > Marine > Oceanic | place: Subarctic Pacific Ocean | collected...
TTAACATCAGAACTATAGCAGAAGCAAAAAGAAACCAGGCTAAACGCATTGGTTTTGACGAATATACTCGAAGGAAAGCGGCTGGCGAGAAGATTAAACAGGCCGATACAGAAATAGACTACCGAAAAATAGCTAAAACAGACTTAATTTTCCGTGTTATGACGTATGATCACATTCCGGAAGAAAAAGGTAGGAAGAAAAATCCTAAAACGATAGCAGATACAAAGGTAAAATTAAACTTTCCCCCATTTGTACACTACAGGTTTAATGACAAAGACGAATTAGAGCTTGTAGGTAAGAGTCATTGGGAAGGCGGAATGGCGAATGGACACTTTAGTTTGAGAGGCGGACAAGCAACTAATAAACTTGCTTTGATGTGGATGAAGTTGTGTGAACGATATGCTACACGTGGTAATGTAAGAGGTTATACTTACAATGACGAAATGCGTGGACAAGCAATTTTACAATTAACACAGATAGGTTTACAATTTGACGAGTCAAAGTCAAATAATCCTTTTGCATATTATACTGCCGCTGTTACAAATAGTTTTGTTAGAATTATTAACATTGAAAAACGTAATCAAAACATTCGTGATGATATATTAGAAATGAATAATATGAATCCTTCCTTTACTAGACAGAATCAAGGTCAGTGGGAAGCTCAACTAGAAGAACACAATCGAAAGAACGCAGTAGCTAAGTCCACTCCTGTTAAAAAATAGGTTGACAGTGAAAACTATATGTTGTACAATAAAGTATAAATCGTGAGGTATAATTTTGTTTAAAAAGGCGGCTGTCTTTACAGACATACACTTTGGACTCAAGTCCAATTCTAAAACACACAATGACGACTGCGAAGAATTCGTAGATTGGTATATTGAACAAGCTCAAGCTAACGGCTGTGAGACTGGTATCTTTATGGGCGACTGGCATCATAATAGAAACAGTTTGAACATCACTACACTTGATGCTACACTTCGAGCATTGGAAAAACTTGGTAAGGCATTTGAAAAGTTTTATTTCTTCCCTGGTAACCATGATTTATATTATAAAGACAAACGAGATTTGAATTCAGTTGCTTTTGGTAAGCACATTGAAGGCATTACAATGGTTAATGAAATAATGACCATTGGTGATAGCACACTAGTCCCATGGCTAGTTGGTGATGAATGGAAAAAGATTAGTAAATTAAAAAGCAAATACGTGTTTGGACACTTTGAATTACCTAGCTTCTATATGAACGCTATGGTACAGATGCCAGACCACGGAGAACTTAAAGCAGAACACTTTAAGAATCAAGAATATGTGTTCAGTGGACACTTTCACAAGCGACAAGTAAAAGGTCCTGTACATTATATTGGTAATGCATTACCACACAACTATGCAGACGCATGGGATGATGAACGTGGTATGATGATTTTAGAACACGGCGGTGAACCACAGTATATTAACTGGTGGAACTGTCCTAAGTATCGAACAGTTAAACTTAGTAAACTACTAGATGAAAAAGATACAATTATTAAACCTAAGATGTATTTGAGAGTTACACTAGACTTACCTATTAGTTACGAAGAAGCAAGTTTTATTAAGGAAACATTTATTAAAGAATATGAATGTAGAGAAATTACACTTATTCCTAGTACTAAAGATGACGAGATTAACAGTGAGATCGATATTGCACAGTTTGAAAGTGTTGATGAGATTGTAGCTAAAGAGATTGAAGCAATCGACTCAGACAGCTTTGATAGGAAAAAACTGTTAGACATATATAGGGATCTAGGTAGAGATGATTAAAATTAAAGAATTAACAGTTAAGAATTTTATGAGTGTAGGTAATGCTACACAAGGAGTTGATTTCGACAGAGAACAACTAACGTTAGTGCTTGGTGAAAACTTAGATCAAGGAGGTGACGATTCTGGTTCCCGTAACGGTACAGGTAAAACTACGATAATTAATGCATTATCCTACGCCCTGTACGGCCAAGCACTAACTAACATTCGCAAAGACAATTTAGTTAACAAAACAAATAACAAAGCGATGTTAGTAACACTTACGTTTGAAAAAGATGGTAGAAATTATCATATTGAACGTGGACGCAAACCTAATTTGTTAAAATTTAGCATTGATGGCAATGATCAAGAGATTACAGACGAAAGTCAAGGCGATAGTCGCAAGACACAAGAGGATATTAACGCACTTCTTGGTATGAGCCATGATATGTTTAAGCATATCCTTGCACTTAACACATATACAGAGCCTTTTTTGTCATTAAAGAGCAACGATCAACGTGCTATCATTGAACAACTGTTAGGTATTACTATATTAAGTGAAAAAGCTGACAAACTTAGAGAACAAACTAAGATGGTTAAGGATCAGCTTACAGAAGAAACTGCTAGACTTACGGCAGTAACAGCAAGTAACGAAAAAATTACAGAAAATATTGATAGATTACGTACAAGACGCAAAGCATGGATCTCTCAAAACAAACAAGACTGTGATAGACTTGACAAAGCAATTAAAGACTTAGAAAAATTAGATATTGATTCAGAACTAGAAGCACATGAGTTGTTAAGTACTTGGTCAACAAAAACAGCCAAGCATACTAACTTGATCAAAGAAAGATCAACTATTGAACGTGCATTAGAACAAGCTGACAAGAACATGAAAAAGTCTGGTAAAGAATTAGATGACTTGGAACATGCAAAGTGTTATGCTTGTGGACAAGACTTGCACGATGAAAAGTTAGAAGAACTTAAAGACAAACTGCAAAGTGATTATGGTGATGCACATACATACCTAATTGAGATTGCTGGTAAGTTTGATAAAGTTCTTAAGAAGATTGAAGAACTAGGCGACATTGAAAGCAAGCCTAATACATTTTATGAAAATGCCAAAGAAGCATATGAGCATCAACACAATGTTGAGAACTTAAAGATTGCTTTACAGGCAAAGAAGGATGAAGTTGATCCTTATCAAGAACAAATTGATGATTTGAAAGAGTCTGCTATACAAGAACTTAACTGGGACACAGTAAATGACTTGACTAGTACTAAAGAACATCAAGACTTTTTGTATAAGTTGCTAACAAACAAAGATAGTTTTATTCGTAAGAAGATTATTGAACAAAACTTAGCATACTTAAACAACAGGCTTACATATTACTTAGACAAAATAGGTTTACCACATACTGTAGTGTTTAAAAATGACCTAACAGTTGAAATACAACAACTAGGACAGGACTTAGACTTTGATAACTTGAGTAGAGGTGAACGTAATAGACTTATACTTGGTATGAGTTGGTCGTTCCGTGATGTATGGGAAAGTTTATATCAGAACATTAACTTACTATTCATTGATGAGCTTATTGATAGTGGTATGGACACAGCAGGTGTTGAAAGTTCTATTAGTATTCTTAAGAAAATGGCTAGAGAGCGTGGTAAAAACGTATATCTAATTTCACACAAAGACGAACTAATGGGTAGAGTTACAAATGTACTTAAAGTTATAAAAGAAAACGGCTTTACTAGTTATGACAACGATATAGAAATACAATAATGACAGACGATACGCATGATCTACTTACAAAGGCTTATATGCAATACTATAAAGCCAATGAAGCGTTTGAAATTCGCAAAAGCGAACGTACTAAACGTGAAGCACGTAGGTGGTTAAGCGAAATTCGTCGTTTGTGTTCTACACGCAGAGTAGAAATCATGGACGACTTCACATCTAACAAGAAGAACCAGAATCAAGGGCAAGACACATAGGCACAATGTAAGTAAGTTCATGCAGTGGACTTATAAAGGTAAGAAAATAGACGAACTTCCAGAGGATTGCGAAGCATTTGTTTATCTAATCACTAACATCACTGATAATCGTAAGTACGTAGGCAAGAAACTAGCTAAGTTTAAGACAACTAAGCCACCACTCAAAGGCAGAAAAAACAAAAGGCGTGGAACTAAAGAATCAGATTGGAGAGACTATTGGGGCTCCAGTGATAACTTATTAAGAGACGTTGAAGAATTAGGCCCAAAGAAATTCACCAGAGAAATATTATATTACTGCAAAAGCAGAGGCTTAGCAAGTTACTTAGAGGCTAAAGAACAGTTTGACCGTAGAGTACTAGAAACAGACGAGTATTATAACGGAATTATTAATGTACGGGTTGGCGGTTCTAAAATTCTAAAAGAAGAATTACGCAAATTATAGGCAAACATAGCAACATTGTTTGGTCGAGGTAGCTCGACTCGCTATGAACTTGTGGGAAATCCACCGGTGGATCTAGTGTGTTGCAAGGACAATACTAACTTAGGTATAAAAGATTGTGGCTCTGAGAAAAAGCAACCACAGAGTAAGTGATTTCGACTATTAGGGATTAACTGCTTTCCGCGTATTATGCGAATGCTGAAGTAGGGGGTATGCGGTACGCCGCCTCCGTGTAATTATATTACAATCTTCTTTAATAGATTGTGGCGATGCTCACTCAGATAATGTAGGAGTAGTCATTTTTTTTAATTCGTCCGGCAACGGGCGAATTGTGGCTCAACTATCTAGATAATGCTAAAGTGCTTCGCACTTATATTCATATTATTACTTCTTTATAATATTAAAAGATATAAGTGTTTGAGCGACAGCGAAAAACAACAAGTACGAAGTACTTGTTCTAAACAATTCATAACTATCGAACAACGAATCCACGCAAACACTTGGAACAATTCAGATCGTAACTCTAATGTAGATCAGGATCACGTCCGAATCCAGGCTTGACACTACTAACTTCGATTATCTCTATATCAAAATCACTGTGTGGGGACTGCATACGGAACATCTCAACGGCTTGGGTCGCTTCTTCCATGCTATTAAGCCTAGCTACCTCTTTACCGTTAGACATTATAGTATAATGTGTAACCATATCGAATATTTAATGAGAGTTTGGGACTAATTAAGTATAAATATATTATACAAAGGAGTTTACTATGAAAATCACACAAATAGTTACAGAAACAACAGTATCTGAAGCTCCTGGCGGAAGTGCTATAGGGAACCTAGCAAGAAAAGCTGGCGCAAAAGTTGCAGGCGCCGTTGGCGCTAAAGGCACAGCGGCTGGCATGACCGGTAAAGTAGACCAAAACGCCAGAGCAAAAGAAATATTCACACAATACAGAGGCTATATGGGTCAAACTGGTGGTAATCCAAAACAACCAACAGCAGATCAAGTTATGGACTTCCTACAAAAACAAAAACTTCCAACAAAGCGTATGCAGGGTGTACAAGGGCAAATGACTCCTAAACAAGTAGACGATTTGTTACAAGGAATTGCACAGGATTCGTTTAAAGGTCAAGCAGGCCAGGCGGCAACTGCAAGTAGTCCAGCTAGTTTAGGTGATAAGTTTGGATCAGCAAGTGCCCAAGGTGGTATACCAGCTGATTTGCAGAAAGAAATTGATGCACTAAGTCCACAGGACAAAGCAGAACTAGCGAAATTACTATAAGGATCATTAGATGAAACTCAACGAAGTAATCACAAGCAAAACCCAAACAATTTTAAATGAGGGTTGGCAAGATCTTAACGAAGCACAACAAAATTACTTAACACGTTTTGAATTAGAGCTTTGGCCACTAGTTGAGTCGTATGCAAAATTAGCAGAAGCAGAATTAACACCAGATCAAATACAAGCAATCTTTAAAGGCGCTGAAGAAACAGCAATGGCCAGTGGAGATAATAAAACTGCACTTGGTAAAGCAGGTTCGGCAGTTGGAGCGGCGGCTAAATTACCCGTTGACCTAGCTAAAAAAGTTGATGCAAAGATTAATGAACTGGGCAAACTAGCACAGAACGCAGGACCGATTAAAAATGCTGATGCAAAGTTTGAAGAACTTAAAAAGAAAATTGGAACAGGCGACAGTAAAGTTGTTGCAGGTGTAAAAGTAGTTAGTGATTGGGCAAAAGCAAATCCTGGCAAGGCAAGTTTAGCAGTAGGTATATTAACAACTGTTGCGGCATTTGCAGGCGGACCATTAGGTGGTGCGGCCGCAGGTTTAGTACTACGTTCAACAAAAGATTTATTACAAGGTGAAAAACTTTCAGGCGCAGTTGGTAAGTCACTTAAAACAGCGGCATATGGTGCTCTTGCTGGTGCAACATTCAAATATATTTCAAGCGAGATTGTTGACAACATTGCAACTGCACAAGTATCAGAACTCAATGCTATGGAAGCGGCAATGAAATCAGAAAACTTTGCAACTGCCAAAGAAGCTGTGTTTGCAGACTTGGGTGTAGACGTTAATGCACTTGATGGTGCAGTAAGAATGAAGATTGACGGAAGCCTTAACGCATTTAACTACAGCTACGACACAGTTATTCCAGGCGATATGATGGCACAGTACACAGCATTAGAAGCCGCGGTTGACGGAGCCAAAGACTTTAGTCCTGAACACTATAAAGCGTTTGGTGAGTTTCATGACTTTATGGCTAACTTGGTTAGATCAGAAAATGCAAAAGACCTAACAGCGGTATGGGACGCACTAAAACAAGTTCCAAGAGATGCTTTAACTATGGATCAGTTACAAGAACTTGTAGCAACTGCTGAAAGTGGTGATGTAATTCTTGACAACTTAACAGAACTAGGCGGAGCAGTAGCGGCGGCGGCACAAGGTGCAATGCAAACAGTTGATGATACTGCTAAAGATGCACAAAATTCAAAACCTATTCCACCTGAAGAGAAAGAACAACTTGAATTAGATCTCAAAGGCGGAAGTGATGCAACACCAGTAGACAAAAACTTTGACAAGAGTCAAAAACTTTCTGACTTTGGAGCAGTAGGCGACAAAGCAGAATCAATTGATTACGATGATGCATTTAACGAATACTTACAAGAAGCAGATCCGGTACAACAAGAACTACCATTAGACAATCCTAACTCACTAGGTGCTAAATTAAAACGTGGCGCAGGCAAAGTTGCAAGTAAGGCCGCAGGAGCAGTTAAGCAAGGTGCTAAAAGTGCAGTTGGTGCAGTTAAGCAAGGTGCTAAAGATGTAAGTAACAAAGTTACTGCTAACAAACTTAATAAAGATTGGAAGAAGATGGGTGAACCAACTGATTCCGGTAGCATTGTAAATATATTATCAGGTGCAGGGTTAACTAATGATCAAATAAGCAGTATTGCAGGATCAACACAAGCACCTATTAGTCCAGACGAAGCTAAACCAAGCACAGACGGTGCCGCAGACGCAACACAAGCGTCAACAGCAAGTGATAATACAAAAGACACACAAACACCAGCTAAACCAACTAAAGCACCAGCAGAACCAGCTAAAGCTGAGCCTACAGATACAGGTGCAAAGAATTTAGACAGTACAAATACTAAAGGCGCTCCAACTAAACCAGGCAAACAAGAACCATCTAGTAAACCAACAACGCCTAAAAAACCGGGTAGCAACACAGCTACACCTACACAGAGCAATGTTAAAACACTAGCACAAAAAATTAAACAGTCTGGTGCAAACACAGACAGTATTAAACGAGACCTAGCAGGTGGCAGTACTACATCGCAAGGTAGCACGGTTGACTTATCAGATTTAGCAAATAGGATTGCAAAAGCAGGCGTGCAGAAACAAGTACGACAAATGTTAATTGCAAAATGAAACAGTATTATAAAACAATAATTGACTGGCACGAAAAACATATTACATCTTTTCAAAGATGTGCAAATCTATCTAACTATCAAATGATGTGGACAGCTTTCGCTAAAGGTGTTTTAGTTTCGTGGGTTATATTTTATTTGGTTATCTGCTAGATCTTACCAGAACGGTTGTCCAGTCTTTTTAGCAGTTTCAAGATTTTCTTTAATTAGTTTAGAAAATATCTCTCTATCTTCAGGACCTACTTGATATATTTCTTCAAGACTAATCCCACCACGCATGTACCAGACCAATCGGGCAAGTTCCATCTTGATGTTCTTTGTCTCGTTTTCTAGGTCGTCGACTAATCTTAGGATATCCTCTAGAGACTTAGAAGCTATCCTTATACGAAAAAATTTGATTGATCAAACGCAACTGGCATATCCCATTTAGCAGGAGCACCGGCTTCTTTTTCTTCGTCTGTTGCATCAACCGTGATTGGCTCTAAAGTAAACTTTTTCTTTTGAGCTTCCATACTGTCAACAACAGAAGAATAAAACTTCTTGTCTGCGTTTTGTATAAACTGTTGAATATGTAATTTGTCAGTTACAATTTGATCACCAGTTTGGATTGATACAATGCCTTGTTGTACCATATCAATTGTGATACCTGTTAAACGCATAAACGCTTGATTAAAGATTTCTAATTTTTGCTCTTCTGTCATATCATCTTCTTGTATAACTGAAGCAATACGCTGTTCTTCAAAAGTTTTAGTTGCAACTTTTGTAAACTCACGGTACGTTTGTGGTCTTATTGTAAGAGTAAGATCATCTATTGTAATTATATCTTCAAACGAAACATTTTGAAACTTGTCAAGTACTACTCTTAAGTCTAGATCAAATTTACGTTCTAGTTTTGTATTTGGGATCTTAGAAGTTAATTCTAATTTCTCCCCGTATGTGGCAATTCTAATAGCAACCAATAGTGTGTCAATATCAAGCGTTGGTACGTCCCAAGCGTTTTTGATACTAGGTACACAGCTTTGAATAACATCAACTGTAGACTGCCCGTTAAGTAATGCATCAGGAGTTTTAAACATAAGTTCATCTCTTGCCGTCATTGCATAAACAGGAAATTCCATATTGTCTGTTACTTCCAAACTTCCATTAGGATACCATTTGCCGTTGCTTGGCAACTTAATGTAGATTTTTGGTTGCCTAAAATATTTCTGTAACGGATTGGCTCCGCTTCTCTCTATTTCTGGCATGGTTTATCTCCGGATAAATAATAAGTGTTCATATAGTATATTTATGAATCTGAGTTATATAGGTACTTAATAAATGGCAGAAGTCACATACAGAGGCGGTGGAATGGATGGAGTTACTAGCAATGCGGCTAGTGAAGCTACTCTACAACGTCTAGTCGCACTAATGGAAAAAGGCTCCAAGGGCGGAGGTGCGGCCACTGAAAAAATGGCAAATGCTGTCAAAACCAAAGGCGTTACTATATCTAAAGCAGATAACAAGGCTACAGCAGAAGGTACTGAAGCTAAGAAAGAAGCAACTAAAGCACAGAAGAAACTTTCAGAACGAGTTAGAAATACTGCCAAAGCATTTGATAGATACTCATTAGGACTATTCAGCGGAATAGGTAATACTATCCAAACATTTGGTGGTCTTGGTAAAGAACTAATTGCTGGCGGCAACCGAATGAGTGATTTCGGACAGCATGTTACAGGACTAATACAAAAATTTCCTATTGTAGGTGGCGTGATTGGTCAGTTTGGCCAAACAATGCTGAATATACTTGATAATCAAATTGACATGTACAGATCATTGTCTGGAGCAGGTATTGACTTTGGTGATAGTATGTTTGCAATGCAAAGACGTGCCGCTGAAGCAGGATTAAACATGGCTACCTTAGCAGGCACAATACAAGAAAATTCACAGATGTTAGCAGTAGCATTTGGTGGTGCAACTAAAGGTGCTGACAGGTTTAGTAAAATCTCAGCGATTGTACAAAGATCACAAACAGACTTTTCTAAACTAGGTATGACAATGGAAGATGTAACTGAGTTTACAGCTGACTATATTGACTTACAAAGAATTCAAGGAAGAATGAAAGACCGGTCCGATAGAAGTCTTGCCGCAGGCACTACAGCATATATTATGCAACTAGATGCACTTGCTAAAATTACAGGTATGACTAGAAAGCAAGCCGCGGAAGAATTAAAAGGTCAAAGTACTGATAAGAGATTACAAGCATTGTTCATGACTATGGACGATGGAGTTAAAGAACAGATGAATGCTAGTTTAGCAATGATCAAAGGTGCAAGTCCAGAGATGGAAGAAGCATTAAAAGAATTGATTGCAACTAACGGTGTTCCATTAAGTGATTTTGCAAAGAGTTTGATACGAACTAATCCACAGTTTGCTGAGATGGCAAAAGGATTGAGAGATGGTTCTATATCAGCAGATGAGTTTGCGGCACAAACAAATGACCAAGTAACACAAGCACAAGAGTTTGTTAAGAAAAATGCATTTGTAATTGCACAAGCACAAGCATTAGGTGATACTACATATGATGCTGTATTACAACTAGCAAAAATGAGTGAAGTTGGTGGACTACTTAGTGAAGCAGAACAAAAACAATTAGATGCTATTGCGGCCAAAGATAAAACACTTACTGACTTTGATAGTATGATTGAAAAGATACGTAGCACTATCTTAGTTAAATTACTTGACTCAGGTATATTTGACAAACTGCAAACAGTGATGTCAGACCTTACAGCATGGTTCCAAAAAGATGAAACACAAGCATCTATACAAGGATTTGTTGATAGACTAGGAACATTGTTTGACAACCTTGGTACAATGGTTGAAGACTTTAAAAATGATTGGGGCAAGTTAAGCATTGGTGAACTAGTAACCAAGTATCTTATTAATCCTATCAAAACATTATTTGGTGCTGACACAGGTCCGCCACCAGGTCATCCAGAGCATAATAAAAATGCAGGTTCAAAATCAAGTGGACTAATGGGAGGATTGTTTGAATCATTAGGCCCAATAATTGAAAAATTTGAATCGTGGGGTAAAGCATTAGTGTGGGGCGGTATTGGTGCCGCGGCTGTATTAATTGGATTCACAGCGGCTGTTGCGGCTATGGCGGCTCCGTTAGCATTAGCGTCTCCGGGCATTGCGGCAATTGGAGTTGCGTTTGCTGGAGTAGGTGTAGCAGGATTTGGAATTGCGGCGTTGATAGATTCAATCACCACATCTGTTGACAATGTTGCAGTTGGATTGAAAAAGTTTGAAGACCTTGATTCAGAAAAATTAGGTGACGTTGGTGGAGCATTAAAACCACTTACAGATAATATTATGGGTCTTGCTAAAGGCGGTGTTGTTGCATCGTTTATGAGTGAAGGCGTATTAGAAAAAATTGCCGCAGGCGTTAAATCGTTTGAAGGTATTGATTCTAAATCAATGAAGGACATGGGTCCTGCATTAACTAGTTTACAAGCAGGTATTGCGGCATTTACCGGTGACGGTATTATGGATAGCTTTAGTAAATTCATTGGCGGATTGTTTGGCAATGATGGCGGAATGAAAGATATGGCAAAAGATCTTGAAGCGTTTGCTGATATTGATGCCGCTGGACTTCAAGGTATTGGAGATGGTTTACAAGGCATTGCGGCATACGTTGACGCTATGGACGGTGCTAACCTTAAACAAGTAACTAAAAATTTAAAAGAATTGATTAAACAAATTGGACAATACAACGAAGAATACAAAAATATGGATGCTGAAACCAAAGCATCGTTTACCAAAGTGTTAAATGTAAATAATGAGAGTCAAGATAAGACCTCTTCAATGCTAGTTTCGTTAAATAGTACTAACGCACTTATGTTAGAAGAACTCAAAAAACAAACTAAAGGTGGAAAAGCTATGACAAACGCAATATCAGGAGCGGCATAATGAGCTGGAAACGTTATTTTACGCCAGTTCCAACAGGTTCTGCCCAAGACGGCAGTTATAGCCCACTTGGCGGAAGTACTAACCAAGGTATGGGTCCTGCCCAAGCTAACTACTCAAGTTACTTGCCAGATGTATATGTAGGTTCTCCAAATCGTGTTGAAAGATACGGACAATACAACACTATGGACAACGATAGTGAAGTAAATGCGGCATTAGACATTTTAGCAGAATTTACAACTCAAAAAAATACTTCAAACAGAAGTCCGTTCTTAATGGACTTCAAATCAGATGCAACTAATACAGAAGTACAGACACTTAAACTATACTTACAACAGTGGTGTAAAGTACAAAACTTTGAAACAAAAATGTTTCGTATTTTACGTAATACTTTTAAGTATGGCGATGCATTTTTTATTAGAGATCCAGAAACTAAAAAATGGCATTACATTGATCCTGCAAACGTTACAAAGATTATTGTTAACGAATCAGAAGGCAAAAAGCCTGAGCAGTATGTTATTAAAAATGTAAACTTAAACTTTGTTTCAAGCGTAGCAACTACTCCATTACAAACAAACGGTAATGTTACAGGTGGTGGCGAAGGTTACATGACTGGTGGTTCACGTGGAATGACAGGTGCACCTAACCAAGCATTGCAAGGTGGACGTTTTGCAAAAGGTGAATCAGAGTTTGCAGTTGATGCAGAACACATTGTACACCTAAGTTTATCAGAAGGGTTAGATAATAACTTCCCATTTGGTAACAGCTTGTTAGAAAGTATATTTAAAGTATACAAACAAAAAGAATTATTAGAAGATGCTATTATTATTTACAGAGTGCAAAGAGCACCAGAGCGTAGAGTATTTTACGTTGACGTAGGTAATATGCCATCACACTTGGCAATGCAATTTGTTGAACGTGTAAAAACAGATATACACCAAAGACGTATTCCAAGTAGCACAGGTGGAGGAGCGAATGTTATAGACAGTTCATACAATCCTTTATCAATTAACGAAGATTACTTCTTCCCACAAACTGCTGAAGGACGTGGATCTAAAGTTGAAACACTACCAGGTGGTACAAACTTAGGAGAGATTGATGACCTTAGATATTTTACTAATAAGCTGGTACGCGGTTTGCGTATTCCTAGTTCTTATCTTCCTACAGGGCCTGACGATGGTGCTAGTGCATTCCAAGATGGGCGAGTGGGTACTGCGTACATTCAAGAGTTACGCTTTAACACCTATTGCGAAAGACTACAAGGACTTTTAACAGAACAATTTAATCAAGACTTTAAACGCTACCTATTAGAAAAAGGTATTAACATTGACACAGCAATGTTTGACCTAAGGATGCAACCACCACAAAACTTTGCAAGTTATAGACAATCAGAACTTGACAATGCAAGAGTTGGAACATTTACTCAAATGGCGGCTATACCTTATGTGTCAAATAGATTTGCACTTAAACGTTTCTTAGGACTAAGTGCAGAAGAAGTTGCAGAGAACGAAAAGTTCTGGCGTGAAGAAAATGATGAAAACTTAACTCCAGTTCCAACAGACGCCGCAGGCGAAATGCGTGGAGCAGGTGTTAGTGCCGCAGGCATGAGTGCAGACCTTAGCGGAATGGAAGATGAAGCAGTTGATCCAGACGCACCGGCACCAGAAGATGGCGGAGCAGGTACACCACCAGAAACAGTAACAGGTGATGATGCACCTATACCAGGCGCTGAAGGATAAATATTAACATGATACTACGTGAACTATTTTATTTTGATAAAGAAACTTTGGAGCCAGTTGAGAATAACTCTTACGATCCACAGTCTGATGATTCAATTATGAAACGTGACGACACACGTAAGACACGCTTAACACTACGTCAGATAAACAAAATGCGTAAAGCATCTGATTTGCACAAAGAGGAGCAGGACAAGGAATTACATTTCGTAAGACAAATGTATGGACTTGCCGCGAATGCAGAACAGGCTGTTTAAAAATGTCAATAGCATTTGTTATTGGTAACGGCACGTCAAGAAAACCTATTCCCCTAGAACCACTTAAAGCACACGGAACATTATATGCCTGTAACGCTGTTTACAGATCAGGCTTAAGGCCTGACTATCTTGTTGCTGTAGATACTAAGATGGTTACTGAAATTAACAATTCAAAGTACCAACATCATAATAATGTGTGGACTAACCCAAACAAATTATACGAAAAATTTCATTGCTTTAACTACTTTGCTGACCCTTTAGGTTGGTCAAGTGGTCCTACAGCATTGTGGCTAGCATCTTATGGTGCAGATCACCAACACAGCGAAATATACATACTAGGCTTTGACTATGAAGGTATTGAAGGCAAAATTAATAATCTGTACGCAAACACACAAAATTACAAAAGAAGCGAAGAAGTAGCAACATATCACGGTAACTGGAGTAGGCAAACAGGAATAGTAATTCAAAAAAATGTTGGAAAGAGATATATACGTGTAGTAGAGAACGAGGATGATTACTGCCCAGACAATTTAAGACCCTTAGGTAACTTATCCCATATTACAGTAGCTCAATTCACTGAAAAATTCGTGAATTTACAATCTTAATGTAAAATCGGCTCGTTTTGACCGGTTTAACCACCCTTTTAATCATTTTCCATAAATACAACTGACAGCTTATCGTATCTAAACAACAGGAGGAGATAAAAAATGGCTAATCAAAATAAATTTGAAGCAATGCTTGAAAAGCTAATTGCTGAAGACAAAGCGGGAGCAGAAGAATTGTTCCACGAAATCGTAGTTGAGAAATCACGCGATATCTATGAAAACTTATTAAAAGATGACGTAGAAGAAGTTGAAGTAGACGAAGCAACAGACGAAGAAGTAGATGAAACTACTGACGAAGAAGTTGATGAGTCAAGCAACGACGAAGAAACTAACGAAGCAACTGACGAAGAAGTTGACGAAGCTACTGACGAAGAAGTAGACGAAGCAACTGATGAAGAAGTAGACGAAGCTTCAGACGAAGAAGTTGACGAAAACTTTGTAGACGAAATTACACCAGAAGCTGAAGGTGAAATGGGTGGCGATGCCGCTGATGACATGATGGCAGATATTGCCGCAGACAGCGAAGAAGGTGACAAAGAAGATGACGAAGACATTGAAGACAGAGTCACTGATTTGGAAGATACATTCGATGACCTAAAAGCTGAATTTGACGCTATGATGAGCGACAAAGAAGGTGACGACGAAGGCGATGCAGAACCAGAAATGGATATGGACGCTGGAGACGAAGAAGGTGATGACGATGAGGCAGATGAAGCTATTGCTCCAGAAGCCGATCTTGAAGTAGCACCAGCATTTGAAGGCAAAAAAGATGCCAACACTGAAATGCGTGAGTATGTTGAAAAAGTAACAGCTAATATGGGCGACAACGGTGACAACACCAAATCTCCAGTAGCTAGTGCTAACGACATGGGCGGTGAAGCCGGAAATCTAAACCAAGGTGGTGAAGAAACTGGTGGAAAAGCTGACTCGGCTAAAGAAGATAACGCAGGGAACGTTAACGTACCAGGCGGAAAAGCTTCAAAGTCAATGAGTGCTAACTCAAAAGGCCACGGCGCTGAGAAAAAAGGCGCAGGCGAAAGTGGAACTGATAGTAAAAGTACTATCTCAGGTTCATAATAGTTAAGGAACTTATAGGTGTTTAATTTAACTGAGACATTGACATTCGACCAAGCAGGTATGGTTGTCGAGACTACTGAAAACAAGAATGGAGGCAAAGATCTTTATCTTAAAGGTATTTGTATCCAGGGCGGTGTAAAAAACGCAAACCAGCGAGTTTACCCTGTTACTGAGATAGGTAGAGCTGTCAAAACTCTCAACGATCAAATCACTGGAGGATATAGTGTTCTTGGAGAAGTTGATCACCCAGAAGGACTTAACATTAACTTAGACCGTGTAAGCCATATGATCACAGATATGTGGATGGATGGACCAAACGGTTATGGAAAGTTAAAAGTATTACCGACGCCAATGGGACAACTAGTTCAAACAATGCTGGAAAGCGGAGTTAAACTAGGTGTTTCATCGCGTGGGTCAGGCAACGTAAGTGAAGACGGTGCCGGCGAAGTAAGTGACTACGAGATTATTACAGTTGATGTTGTAGCACAGCCAAGTGCTCCGGGTGCATACCCAACCCCAATATATGAGCATTTAATAAACGCCCGTGGGGGGTACAAGGCATTAGAATTAGCAAGAGAAGTCCAAGGCGACGCGAAGGCACAAAAATATTTAAAAGAATCTTTGGTGAATATCATCAAGGGTCTAAGGTAATAGGAGACCATAATGTTGGAAGCACTAAAATCACTTTTTGAAAACAATGTTCTTTCTGAAGAGATTAAAGCTGACATCCAAGAAGCATGGGACAAGCAAGTTAATGAAAATAAACTTACTGTCACTGCTGAACTTCGCGAAGAGTTTGCTTCAAAATATGAGCATGATAAGGCTCAAATGGTAGAAGCTGTTGATGCATTAGTCAACGATAAACTAAGTGAAGAAATTTCCGAATTTGCTGAAGATAGAAAAGCATTAGCAGAAGCAAGAGCAAAATACGCTGTTGCAATGCGTGAAAACGCAGGTATGCTAAAAGGCTTTGTATTTGATCAGCTTAAAAAGGAAGTTGGAGAACTACATGAAGATCAAAAAGTTGTATCAGAGAAATTTGGTGCTCTTGAAGAATTTGTAGTAGAAGCTTTGTCAAAAGAAATTGCAGAGTTCCATCAAGATAAGAAAGACTTAGCAGAAACAAAAGTACGTTTAGTACGTGAAGCTAAAGATCACTTAGCAAAAGTTAAAGCTAACTTTGTTAAGAGAAGTGCAGAACTAGTAACTGAAACAGTAAGTAAAGGCCTTAAAAAGGAAATTACTGCACTGAAAGAAGATATTGATTCAGCACGTAAAAACGATTTTGGTCGCAAGATTTTCGAAACATTTGCAGGTGAGTATACTAACTCATACTTAAATGAAAAATCAGAAACATCTAAGCTAATGAAAGTTGTTGCGTTGAAAGACAAAACAGTTGAAGAAGCTAAAGCAGATGTTGTTGAAAAGTCGAAAATTATTGAAACTAAAGAAGCAGAGATTGCTAAATTAGTTGAAGCGACTAAGAGAAAAGAAGTAATGCACGAGTTAACTGGTCCTTTGAGCAAGGATCAACGTGAGATTATGAATGACTTACTGGAAAGTGTACAAACAGACAAACTGAAAGGTGCGTTTGACAAGTACATTACTGCCGTTATTGACGGGAAGACTCCGGAGAAGAAGAAGGCGAAATTGACAGAGTCAGAGGCAAAAGAAATCACAGGCAATAGAAAAACTAACGTTAGTAGTGTAAGCGTCGAATCAACAAATAATATTGTTGACATTAGACGACTTGCAGGATTGAAATAAGGAGAAAATAATGTCAGAACTACTAGAAAGTCGCTGGCAGGATACCAAAGTTGCACTTTTAGAAGGCCTTTCAGGCAATAAAAAAGCAACAATGGCAAGCACTCTTGAAAACACACGCAAGTGGTTGAATGAGACTGCTACAGCTGGTTCTACAAGCGCCGGTAATGTTGCAACTCTAAATAGAGTTATCCTACCAGTAATCAGACGTGTCATGCCAACTGTAATCGCCAACGAATTAGTCGGTGTACAGCCTATGACAGGTCCAGTGGGTCAAATCCACACATTAAGAGTACGTTACTCAGATTCATCTGATGGTAACGAAGTAGGTGAAGAAGCACTATCACCATTTAAGATCGCATCAGCTTACTCAGGTAATGCTACAGATGCAACACCAAAAGGATCTGCAACAGCGGCTCTTGAAGGTGCGGCTGGTAAGAGATTATCAATCCAGATCTTAAAGCAAACTGTCGAAGCAAAAACCAGAAAGCTATCAGCTAGATGGACTTTTGAAGCGGCTCAAGATGCTCAAGCACAGCAAGGTATCGATATTGAAGCAGAAATTATGGCGGCATTAGCCCAAGAAATTACTGCAGAGATCGATCAAGAAGTATTAGCTTCTTTACGTGCTTTAGCAGGTGCTACAAACCAACAAGCATACGACCAGACTGCTGTTAGCGGTACTGCAACATTCGTAGGTGACGAACATGCGGCTTTAGCTGTAATGATCAACCGTGTTGCAAACACTATCGCTCAGCGTACTAGACGTGGTGCTGGTAACTACGCAGTGGTATCGCCACATGCATTAACTGTACTTCAGTCAGCAACAACTTCAGCGTTCGCAAGAACAACTGAAGGTTCTTTTGAAGCTCCAACTAATACTAAAATGGTTGGTACTTTGAATAGTGCTATGAAAGTATATGTTGATTCATATGCGGCTGATAACACAGCAGTACTAGTTGGTTACAAAGGTTCTTCAGAGTCAGACGCACCAGCGTTCTACTGCCCATACATTCCATTAATGAGCAGTGGCGTAGTGTTAGATCCTGAGAGCTTTGAGCCAGTAGTAAGCTTCATGACTAGATACGGATATGTTGAGTTATCAAACACAGCATCGTCTCTAGGTAACGCGGCAGACTACTTAGGTACAGTTACTATCGCAGGTGTAACATTCTCTTAAGACATAGTCTTAATTAGAAGTACTAGAAAGGGCGGACTTAATTGTTCGCCCTTTTTTTATGACTAAAATTCCATTTTATATATTTTGGTAAACAAAGTGATTGCTCTTTGTTAATAACAATGTTATATTATTAATATAGCAACAAAAGAGTAATTAGCTTTTGTTTATAGTGCAAGGAAGAGGCCTTTACCAGAAGGGTCGAACTTGACTAGCCAGGGGTGGTACCCAGGTGCTGTAGTAGAAATACGCAGTATCACATCGCAGTCACTAGCGGGGTTAGGTTGTACGTATTAGAATGGTATTCGGGTACGTGCTTGTAGGTGTAACCAAGTCCTACCTATTTTGCTATATTAAATTTAGACTCGCAAAAAGACCTATTATAAGCACCTTTTTCGCCGACCTGCTAAATACATATAACAACTTGTAAACATTGACTGCTTAACGCAGTTTTTTTTGTGGCCAAATTTCCTGCTAAATATTAGTATGAAGGACGAATACACAACAGTCTTTTACGACCTTGTCCAAGAGACACAGTCAACTACAGGTTACGAACTTCCTGTAGAAGTCGAAGCGTATGTGGTAATGCTTCTTGCATCCAAAATAGATAAACCAAATATTATTCCCGTTGAGAGCTTTGCTCAATCTTACCTTGCACTAAAACAACCTTATAGATTAACAGCTAAAGAATTAGGCGACACATGTCTATTTGTAACAAGCGTATTTCCGTCTTACGGGCGTCGATACGGTTTAGATAAGCAATACTATAGCAACATAGGAAAGAACAGCTACAGCCTAGTTAAAACAAGTCTAAGCGGCCAACTGTTCGAAGTACTAGAAACACAATTTGACTTTGTAAGAGATTTCATTTCGTTAACTGTTCGAATTGATTAAACAGATAAATACTTGTGTCAAATAGTGTGCCGCAAGGCGGACTTATGCTGTTTAACCCACAGCGTACCGGATAGAACCCGGATAGGACTACTTTTTATAGGAGAAAACAAATGGGAAGACCAATAAACAAAAAATACTTTGGCGTAGAAGGCACAGGGCCGACAGCTGGAAGTACAGAGATCAAAGTAAACTTTCATAATGGCACAGCCGTTAAAGAAGGTTACATCGTTAAACAACTAGGTTCAAAAAAATTCCGTTGTGAAGAAATTGAAACAGCAGGAACTTTTGATTGTACACTAACAACTGGCAAATTACCAGCGGCACTAGCGGCAGGTGAAATGTCAATTTCAGTACAAGGTGATGACAACGAAACTTATGGCGTTGCAAAAATTACAGGACGTAAAGTTGTTTTAGCACAACCAAGTGCAACTGGTGCTAACGCACTAGACGGTGAAAGCCTTAAGTGGGCGTTAACTGGTGCCGCGGCATCTGGTACAGTTAGAATGGAAGAAGCTGGTGATGATAACACATTAACTGGTACAGACGACGACGATCTAACAGAAGACGCATAATGAATTAATAGTGTAGGGGAGCAATCCCCTACATTGTTTGCTCTAGGGAATTATAAATGAGACAATTAGTAACAGATGGTGATTATACGTTAAAGGTAGCAAGTGGTGGAACGCTTACTATTGATACCGGTAACCAAATAGGACAGCTATACCTAACAGGTAATTTAGTTGTTAATGGATCACAGACAAACGTTACCAGTGCCGATTTAAATATTGACGATAACATTATTGTTCTTAATGCTGGCGAAACAGGAGCAGGCGTTACACTTAATCAATCTGGTTTTAGAGTTGAAAGAGGTAGCTTACCTGATACACAATTTTTATTCGACGAAAGTATTTCGTGGAATGATCCAGTAACACAAACAATCAAAACAGGTGCATTTACACTAATAGACGAAGCTGGTGGTAACATTGGATTAAACGTTAGAAGTATTGCAACAGGCGGCGGAGATTTATTTTTAATCAATGCAGGTACAGGTGTTGTTAGTGTTAGTGGTACAAATAATTACGAAGACCAAGTTACAGACGACGATGACATTCCAAACAAAGCGTATGTTGACGGCGCTGTTGCAACACAGGTTGCCGCGGCAAACTTTAAAAGACTAAGAACAGGTAGTGCTAGTCTTACAGAGATTGTTGTTTCAGACTTTGAAGACAACGGCTTAGCAAGTAACTTTAAAATTACAGTTGATGGTATTAACAATGTTACATACTTCAACAATAGAACAGAATTACACGATTTAAGAATTACCGGTTCAATGATTGAAACTACAGTAAGTAGTGCAGATCTTGTTTTATCAGCACCTGGAACAGGCTCAGTTGTTGTAGACGACCAATTACATATACTAACAACACCTAGTTCAGATGATGCTAGTATTGATCCTTCAGCACCAACAGATGGAGCAAAACTTTATGTTAAGTCTCCAGGAGTAGGCAAAACAGGAATATATTATGTAAATAGTAGTAATGTAAACGATGAATTAGTAAGCAAAAATAGATCATTACTTTTGAGTATGATTTTTTAAGGAAGCAAAATGGCAATAGCACAAGCAACAATAGGCGCAACAGATACAGTAGTACTAACAGTACCAGCAAATAAATCATATGCTATTACAACTATTATGGTATGTAATACAGCGGCATACGATGCGGCAGGTACTAATGATACTTCTTTTGATTTGCACTTTGTACAGCAATCACAACCTAAGAGTAGTACTAATATGGTTGTTAAAGAGATGCCTGTACCAGGTGGAGAAACTTTTACATTTGATAGTGAAAAAGTTATCTTATCAGCAGGAGATTCAGTTACACTACTAAGTCAAGCACCTTTGAATTTAAGTGTAACAGTTAGTTATTTGGAAGTTTAATATGCGTTTTTTAAAAGCACAAAGTACAAATGCTAGAGGCATCTACGGTAACAAAGATATTCGTAGAGATATTAATGGCCTAGTTACATTAGACAGTACTAACGCTGTAATGGTACCAATTGGTACAACTGCACAGCAACCAGGCAATCCAACCAACGGAATGATGCGTTACAATACTACAACTAACGTATTTGAAAATTATGAAAACAGTTCATGGGCACCTGTAAGAAGATTTGCTCCAGCAAACATTGTTGTACAAGCCGCAGGTAATGGCGACGATACAGAAACAAAGTTTGGTCCATTAAATAACGGTGACAGTTATAACCCAGCACCAGCGGCCGCACAAAACATACTTGTAATGGTAGAAAACGTTTTACAAATACCTACAACTAACTATGTACTAGAACAAAATCCAAGTGGTTATGCCGCAGGATGGTATGTAGTATTTGGAACCGCAGTACCAACAGGAAAACCTGTAACAATATTCCACAACTTCGACAAGTAATTCCTATAAATATAGTATAGGAGGGCACAATGGCCATAGCAAGAATATCCGGTCCGTTACTAGCATCAAACTTAGTACGTACACAATCAGATCTTAAATTTGAAACTGATCTTCTTCACATTGGTTCTAGCAACACTCGTATTGGTGTTAGAACAGATTCTCCTACAGACTTATTACAAGTTAATGGCCAAGTTAAAATTATTGACCCTTATGCAACACGCTTAACTGGCGGCAATATTGAAATTAATACAAATGGTGCTAGAGCAGTTGTAGGCGATATTAATTTAGACTCACAAGCAAACATTCGTGCTGAAGAAATTCAAACAGAAAAATTATCTTTCAATTCACGCACAATTAGTAGTTTTACAAACAGCGATATTATATTTGATCCTAACGGTGCAGGTACTACACAGTTCTTAAAGAGTGTTGTACAAATAGGTAATATGCACACCGATGGAAATATTACTATTGCAGGTAATGTTAGTACAGGCGGAACATTTAACTTTGGTGACGATGCAAGTGATAGTCTTTCATTTGGTAGTGTAGACTTTAGTCAAGATATAACTCCTAGAAGAACTGAAGACTTATTAAACTTAGGTAGTGCTACTAAGATGTGGAACAATTTTACTGTTGGTAAAGCAGTATTAGGTGACATTGAAATTGACACAGGTGTAATTACAACTAGAAGTTCAGGTAACAATTTAATAATACGTGCTAGTGGAACAGGAGCAGTTGTTATTGACAATATGCGTTTTTCTGGTAGCACACTTACAACTACATCAGGTGATTTAGTAATAGAACCAGGTGGAGAAGATATAGGTATTAGTGCCGCAGGTGCATTAAATGTTCCACATGGTACAGAAGCACAAAGACCTAATACTTACAGAGATGTTAGATATAATGCAACAACTAACTTCTTTGAATTATTTTCAAACGCATATACTCCATTAAAAGGTATATGGAGTGAAGATAGACAAACTTATGTGTTAGCAGACAACAGCAACAGATTTGATTTTTATACTAATGGTGTAACAAATGTTAATATGGGTGTTGACGGATTAACTGCACATAGACTTGTATCACAGGACAGTATTACAATTGACAACGGAACTATTAGTTCAGCTGGTACTAACGATGCTATTAATTTAACAGCAAATGGTACAGGTAGTGTTATTACAGCAAACTTTAAGTTCAAAGATAATACTATTACTAACACACATGCAACTAATAATCTAGTATTATCTAAAACAGGACAATACGGATATATTAAATTTGACGGTACATATGGAATAAAAATACCATATGGATCAACAGCTTCTAGACCCCTAGGATATGTTGGAGCAACACGCTTTAATACTACACTAAACTACCTTGAAACGTATGATGGCGACACCGGCACCTGGGCAAACGTATCAGGTGCAGGTGATTCTATTAACACCGAGTATATGGAAGAACTAGGCTTTATCTATACGTTAGCACTCGGTTAATTCCAAAATCGATAAATACATATAACATAGTACAAGACCAGTGAAAGGAGAGATACCGTTCACCGTGCTGTGGGACATTACTGTGGTCAGCCCGCAATGTAAGGTGGCTGGAGGGACAGGATCCCCGTATTAGGAGAAAAAGGTGGCTGTAGGTCGTATTACTGGTCCGCTTTTAAAGCAGAATCTTCTTCGTAATGGAGTAGACTTAGCTTTTGAGACGGATTTACTTTATCTGGATGTTAACAACACTCGAGTTGGTATCAATACCGCAACTCCTCAATACGATTTAGACATTAACGGAACAGCAAGATCAATAGATTTAATTTCATCAGGTACAGCATATGTAGGTGATGTTAGAATTAATGGCAACACAATTAGTACAGTTGCAAATACACTTAATCTTACTACAGTTGGTTCCGACAAAGTAACAGCATTAAAAACATTAGATGTTGACGATTTGCGTCTTGACACTAATGTAATCAGTACAACAGTTTCAAACGCAGATATAGATATTATTCCAGACGGTACAGGTAAAGTAAACGTTACAGGTGACGCACAAGTTACAGGGAATTTAGATGTAACAGGGAATGTTTCGGCAACAGGTGATATTACCATTGGTGGTAATGTTACTATTGGTGATGACGAAAACGATACTATCAACATTGTTGCAGGTATTACAAGTGATTTATTACCGTCAGAAACAGCAACATACAACTTAGGAACTACAGCTGAAACGTGGAACAGTATACACGCTACAAGTGCATACATTGATGACATACAAATTGATACAGGTGTTATACAAAACACAGTTTCAAATGCTGATTTAGAATTAAGATATGCAGGTAACGGTAGTGTTATCATTGACGATTTTGTACTTAAAGGTAGCAGAATTAGTTCAGCAAACGATATTGTTTTTGCACCGTCAACAGGTGTTGTTGATATTGATGGTACAGGATCTATTAGAATACCAGCAGGTACAACTGCACAAAGACCAAGTGTACCAGCAGTAGGTATGATACGTTACAACACAACTACTTCAAAGTTTGAAGGTTACGATGGTAACTGGGTAGTATTAACAGGTGTTTATGATTTAGATGCAGACACATATATTACAGCTGAATTAACACCAGGTGCAAATGACGATACTATACGTTTTTATGCTGGTGGAACTGAAATTGCTAGTGTTACACAAACAGAATTTAACGTTGCTAAACTACAAATTGACAGTATTAGCATCGACGGACAAACAATTAGCACAACTACAGCTAATACCGACCTTATTTTAGCACCAAACGGTACTGGTGGTGTACAAATAGACAACATTAATATTAGTCAAAGTACAATAAATAACACTAGTACAGATGCAGTAACAACGTTAAGTAGCACAGGAACAGGCTTCTTTGAAATTGCAGGCTCAGACGGATTTGTTGTACCAGTTGGAACAGGATCAGAAAGACACCCTAGTCCAGTAATTGGTATGATGAGATGGAATACAACTGATGGACGTTTAGAAATTTATGACGGCACTCAGTGGGATTCAGTAGCAGGTAGTTCAGGATCAGTTTCGCAAACAGACGCACAAAATATTGCATTAGAATTAGTTTTGAGCATGGGATAAAGATATAAGATATGGCAACGTTTTTTAAAAATAAAGTAGAAAAAAGTGTAGGGACACAACCTATCACAATACTAACAGTTCCGGCGGCAAGTAAAGTTACCGCTATTGGAATGAGTATTGCAAACTTATTAGATGGTAATACTAGAGTTAGTATTCAAGTAAAAGACGATACCAGTGTGTTAGGATATTATATTAAAGATGTAATGATTGCACCAAGTGCATCGTTACGTGCAATTAACGGTGGTGAGAAATTAGTTCTCCCAGGAAATAATGAAGTAGTAGTAACAGCAGACCAAGATGATGCTGTTGATGTAATTTTAAGTTACGTGGAGATTGTATAATGACACAGTATGTAGGACAAGCACCTTTATCAGGACAAACAGGAGATAGATATTTTTACGCACTTCGTAGAGACGATGATGGCTCATTGTATGTTGCTAAGGTAGACGTTGCTAGTCCTTCAGATGCAATACAACTAAACAGACCAGGTGGACCAGACGGCAACTTTGCTGACTTCCAAACTGGAGAAGATTTCTTTGAAGGAAGAAATCCTAACCATGTACTAGTGTTTGATAACTTAGTATATGAACAAATGAGATGGGACGAAAAAAACATTTATTATTATGTTAATGACGAAGGTGAACTAGTCCTAAGAATTAATACAAAATATACATACGATGAAAATGCATCACCAGATCATTTACCGTTTGGAACTAACCCAACAGGATACTCAGGATAATGGCCGAATTTAATCTAGCACGAATAAGATATACTTGGAAAAACGTTTGGCTGGCGGGTGCAACATATATCAAAGATGATATTGTTAGACATGGTGGTAACAACTATGTTTGTATGGAAGGTCACTTATCAGATCAAACTAGTTTTAACACAGACTTAACTGCGGCAAAACCAAGATGGTTGTTAATGGCAGACGGTTACCAATGGAAAGGTAACTGGACAGTTGAAACAAGATATAAAGTTAACGACTTAGTAAAATATAACGGTATAGTTTATCGTGTAATTGAAGAACACTTATCAGCAACAACACAAGCTGAAGGTATTACTGAAGATACTAATAAGTTTTTACAATTTGCAACAACTGAAGATTGGAATGGAGTATGGGCACCCCTACAAAGATATAGAGTAGGTGACATCATACGCTATGGCGCTATTGCTTATAAATGTATTGAAGAACATACATCAAGTTCTATTACAGCTGGACTTGAACAAGACCAATCAAAATGGTCGCTTGTATTTAAAGGCAATGACTATAAAATTAATTGGGCACCTAACTCAAGATATAAAATAGACGATGTTGTAAAATATGGTGCTATCATTTATAGATGTACACAAGGTCATACGTCTGCGGCAACAGCTACACTAGGCTTAGAAGACGATTTAGCTAAATGGACTATAGTACTAAGTGGTATTGAATATGTAGGCTATTGGCAGGATAACGGAGACTCATCAGGAACAAGATATAAAGTTGGAGACCTAGTAAAATACGGTCCAACTGTTTGGAGATGTAAAGAGTATCATTCGTCATTGGCAACATTTGACGAAAACAAATTTGATATTTGGATGCCAGGATTAGGCTTTGAAGCAGAATGGTCACAGTCAACAAGTTACCAACCAGGTGATATTGTACGTTATGGTGGATATACATATACATCAATGACAAACAACTTAGGTAGTGCTCCTAGTGTAACAGGTGTGTTCTACGAAGGTGAAAGTTTACAAGGTTTATACGATTGGGAATTATTAATTACCGGTTATAAAATGACAGGTGAATGGGCAGACTCAACAAGTTATAGAACAGGTGACGTAGTTAGAAATAACGGTTATGTTTATATTGCTGTACAAGATAGTGTTAATCAAAAACCAGATGCATTATCAGTTGAAAGCCAAGGTTATTACGATCCAGGTGAAACTAGAAGTGCAAACGGCGGATACTCAATGTATTGGCAGTTGGTAATTACTGGTGTTGGATACCAAGGTGAATGGGTCGTAACTAAAGATTATGTATTAGGTGATATAGTTGTTCAAGCAGGACAAACATGGAAGTGTGTACAAGCACACGAAGCTGATGATTCATCATTAGTTGAACCAGCACTAGACACAACAAACAGTTACTGGACGAAACACATTGTAGGTGCTACCGGTAACGTGATGCAATACAAAGGTGATTTAAGAACACATGACGGAACTAGTCATGTAAGACGTGCTATTGGTAATCCAGGTGAAGCATTAAAAGTTGTATCAGGTGACAATGCTTGGGAAGCATTAGGTTCAATACCTAAAGTATACTATGTTGCAGGATCAGGACAAGATATTTCAGGTGCAGGATTAACAGCAACTAACCCATTTAAAACAATTAAGTATGCTACACAATATATTTTAGGAGACGAAGCTAACAGAGCTCCGGCAACAATTTTTGTTAGCACAGGAATTTTTGAAGAAATTCTTCCTATCAGAGTACCAGCAGGTGTTGCTATTGTTGGAGACGAATTAAGAAGTACTACAGTTAAACCAAGAGAAGGTTCAGAAGACCAAGACATGTTCCAAGTTAGAAACGGCTGTGGAATTAGAAACATGACTCTTGAAGGACTGCAAGGTACGCTAGGTACACCAGATACTTACGGAGCTCAAGTTCCAAGTGCAGGTGCATTTGTTGCACTTGACCCAGGTACAGGACCAGCAGACTCAAGTGTATGGATTACAACTAAGTCAACATATGTACAAAACGTAACAACTATAGGTAAGGCTTGTGTTGGATTAAAAATTGATGGTGCATTACACAACAGCGGAAATAAATCAATCGTTGCTAACGACTTTACACAAGTTATTAGTGATGGTATTGGTGTGTGGGCTAACAAAGATGGTAGAGCAGAGCTTGTATCTGTGTTTACATATTATTGTCATATTGGTTACTATGCTACAGCAGGTGGTAAACTACGTGCTACAAACGGTAACAACTCATACGGAAAATACGGATCGTTTGCTGAAGGAGAACTAGTTAGTGAAACTCCAATTACAGCAACAGTTAATAACAGATATTACAATGCAATAGCACCAACTGTTTACAGTAACGCTAACCAAATCTTTGCACTAGGATACACACACGCAGGTGAAGAATACACTAATGCTATATATAATATTACAGGTTCAGGTAGCGGAGTTGGAGTTGATAACGCTTCAACTGATACTAGAAACGGTGGAATTAGTGAACTTAGATTACTTGATCCAGGTGACTCGAGTACACCGGGTGGTAGAGGACATATTACAGGTGTAAGAAACTCTGCACAAGGTGGAGATAGTATTTCAATTACTATTGCACAATCAGATGCAAACGGACCAGAATACTATGTTGGTAGAGCTATTACCGAAGTTAACGGAATAAGTGTCGCAGATGCAACTAGAGTTGGTAACGTAGAGGATGCTCCATATACATATCCAGGAGTTACAGCAACTTCAAATAACCCACTTGCAAAATCTACTGTAGGAACATTTACAGTTAGTGTTGACGCAACTGGAGCCGCAACTGTTACAGTTACAGATGGTGGACACAGTCATAGACTTGGAGATACTATTACAATTTTAGATAGTGACATTGGTAACTTTGGTGCACCAGACTTAACGTTTAATGTATCAGGTATTAGTGAGTCAATGAAGATTATCATTGAAGAAGGTGAAGGTGTTGGGCAGTTTGGAATAATTGACGAATACTTTACTACAACTAAAAAGATTAATGTACTACGTGAGTCAGATGGCAAACGTGGGTGGGACCATTTAGTTCCGGGTTGGCCAATCACAACAACACTTGACGGTTCGACAACTTATAGAATTGAATCAAGAGTTGAAGTAGAAGCACCGCCATATGCAGAAGAAGGCTTTGCTACAGGATACGCCTCAACAGCTTGGCAAGATTGTTTCTCTGCAACAGGATCAACAATGGTTGCATTTCCTGCAACAGGAACAGATAAAGCAATTTACAGTAATGCCGCAGGAGACCAATGGACACCTGCAATTATTGATGCAGACTTTGTAAGACCAACATGTATTGTTAAGTGTAAAGGTAAATTAAAATACTTTATTGCACTAGGTGTTGGAACTAAAGCTAACTTGTCAACAGCAGGTACAGCATGGGGTTCAACAGCATATACAATTAACCAACACAACTGGATTAGTGTAGTTGAAGGTCCATACACAACTACATCACACACAGTTATTGCAATGGCAGACGACAGTGATGAAATTGCAATTAGTACAACAGATGGTACTAGTTGGACTTATGTTAACACAGGGTTTGGAACAGGACAAAAATTCTTAGCTTACGGTAATGGTAAGTGGATGATTGTTAAAGAAGATGGTACTGCTATAGAAAGTATTAACGATGGTCAAACATGGCAGTCAGCAAATAATGTTTGTCCAAATACATACAACGTTACAGGATTTGCATTTGGTAATGGAAGATTTGTAGCATCAGTACAACCAAATGGAACAGCTACATTTGTATTTGATCCATCAACTACAATGATTAATTCAGCAACAGGTACAACTAGTGCTACGTTTGGATTAAACAGTACATTCTATATTAGCTTTACAGATAAAGAAACAGGCCCAACAAACTCAAGTTGGTTACAAGTATCAGACGGAAACTATATTGGTACAAGAGTATTTGGACTTGCTTATCAAGACGGATTGTTTATGGCAATTAGTGTACAAGGTGATATTTTATATGGTGACGGCGGTCATGTTTGGAACAGCAAACCAGCTATACCTTTACTGAACGCTCAAAACTACAGACAAAAAATTCACCCAATGTCATTAACATCAAATACTGGCTCCGCTGGTCCAAGATTTATTATTACACCGTCAAGTGCAACAGCAAACTTAGCGGCAATTAAATTTGGTGCTAAAGCAAAAATGAGAGCGTTCCCTGTAACAACAGGACGTATTGATTCGTTTACAATGACAGATACTGGTAGTGGATATGATGACGGTGTACCACCAAACATACATATACACGACACACAAAAAACAACAGAAGTAACTTACCAAGTTAGAATTAAAAATAGAGTATTAGGACAACCTAACTTTACTAACAGAGGTTCGGCTTATACTAAATTTAACCAAGTAGAAATTACTGGTGATGGTTATGCAGACTTATTCCAAATTGGTGGAGAGATTATTGTTAGCGATCTAACATTACTTCCAAGTCCAGGTGATAACTTTAGAGTTGACGGTATTAATGATGTAATTTATAAAGTTGGTACAGCTACAGTACTAGAAGGTGCTATACCAAATGCAACAGCAAAACTTACAATTAGTCCTAACATGGGAGTGCAAGAATCGCCAGAACATGATACTCCAGCAAATATTAGACAGAACTATAGTCAGGTACGATTAACATTCCATGACTTCTTAGACATTGGTACAGGTAACTTTGCAGATACTGCTTATCCATTGTTATATACAGACGGGTATGGTAATATTAATCCACCAGAGCAATCATATGAAGCTCAAGAGTACAACGGAGGTAGAGTATTCTACGCTTCTACAGACCAAGATGGTAACTTTAGAGTTGGTGAATTATTTAAAGTTGAACAAAGTACAGGTATTGTTACTATTAATGCTTCACAGTTTGACTTAAAAGGTCTTGATGAACTTAGACTTGGAGCGTTTATACTTGGTGGAACAAACGCTGTAATTAGAGAATTTTCAAAAGAACAAACATTTGTTGCTAACAGTAACAATATTGTACCAACACAAAAAGCTATTGCGGCGTATTTACAAGGTAGAATTAGTGGTGGTGGATCAAATGTAGCGGCGAACGCAGTTACAGCAGGTACTTGTAAATTTAGTGAATTAAACCACTTATCGAATACAGGTGGATTAGCTATTAATATTCCGGTACCGATGCACATGACTAAAATACCAAGTGGTATGATGATGGCACAAGCGTTCTTTAACGGCAATATGGATACTATGATGCTTACAGAGAGTCAAGATGACTTTGAAGGAAGCGATGGGTTCTATGACGGTGGCGAAAACGGCTACGGTCCAGGGGGAATATAAACCAAATGATAAATACATATAACACGCATGTAGGAAGAAAAAATGGCAGAATTTAAACTAGGTAGAATTAGATTTGTATGGAAAGGTGCTTGGGCAACCGGTACTGTATACTATAAAGACGATATCGTAAGACAAGGCGGAAGAACTTACTTCTGTAATGTAGGACACACGGCGTCTGCAGATTTTGCCTCAGACGAATCAGCTAAATGGCAACTATTTGCAGATGGTGTATCATGGAATGGTGCTTGGACATCTAACTATTATTACAAACAAAACGACCTTATTAAATATGGTGGTTATCTTTATATTTGTAACACAGCACACACTTCAGAAGAAGACGATGCTACAGCAGGAAAATTAGAAACTGATCAAGCTAAATGGGATTTATTTGCAGAAAGTTTTGATTGGAAAAGTGACTGGACTATTACTACAGTTTACAAAGTAAATGACATTGTTAAGTACGGTGGTAATTTATATCTTTGTAACACAGCACACACAGGTTCATCTTCACAAGGAACTGATACCGATGGATTAGAAGCAGACCTAGAGAAATGGGATATTTTCTCAAAAGGAATGGACTGGAAAAGTGCATGGGCAATTAGTACAAGATATAAAACCGGCGATACTGTTAAGTATGGCGGAAGAATGTACATTTGTAACGAAGGACATCTTAGTGCAGGATCAACTGGCGATGGTCTAGAATCAGATCAAACTAAGTGGGACGTTGTACACAACGGTATTGAATACAAAACAGTACATGCAATTAATACACGATACAAAATTAATGATGTTGTTAAGTATGGTGGCGGTCTTTGGATCAACACACATGAACATACATCAAGTGCAACAACTTTAACTGACGATGTTACAAGTGCAGGACACATTGTAACAATTGATCAAATTAGTGCCGCTGACGTAGACAGAACAGCTGGAACTTATAATGATGTAACAGGTACATCAACTGGTTCAGGTACTGGACACAGATTTAATGTTACAATAGACAATGTAGGTGCGGCAACTGTAGCAGTAGTTAAAGGCGGTGAAGGTCATGCTATTTCTGATACAATTTCAATTAGTCCAACAGACTTTGGTGGAACAGGAACTACACTTACGTTTAATGTTCTTACTATTGAAACAAGCACACAGTGGCAACAGTTTATTCCAGGTTTAGAATTTGAAGACAGTTGGTCAAATGCAACAGCATACCAAATAGGTGACTTTGTTACTTATGGTGGTTACTCTTATATTGCTACACAAAACAACACTAACGTTACTCCATTTGGTAATGCGGCAACGTGGGATTTATTTACAACAGGATTTAGTCTAAAAGGCGACTACAATAACGCAACAGCTTACAAAGTTGGTGATGTTGTTAGAGTTGGAGGATACACATATATTAGTATCCAAGACACAACAGGAAACAGACCACCTAACGTAACTTATTGGGACAGACTTAATGAAGGTATGTCTTGGAAAGATGCGTGGGCTAACGCAACATACTATGACTTAGGTGATGTTGTTAGAGGTATTAACAATACTAACTCTTATATTTGTGTACAAGCACATACATCAGACCAAGTAGGTAATCAAGATAGACCAGATCAAGACGTAGCAGGTGCTTATTGGAACCTTATGTCAGGTGGTGTTGAGTCAGGTAACTTAACAACTATTGGTGATGTAGTTTACTATGGTGGATCAGGACCAACAAGATTGCCAATTGGTAAAGACGGTCAAGTATTAAAAGTAAATGCGGCAGGTAATGCTCCGGAATGGGCATACTTTGGTCAGTTAGATCAAGTTTACTATGTTGGTAAAAGCGGCGTTGACGGATTTGCACCAGCATACGGTGTTACAATTGATAAACCTTTCTTTTCAACAAGATGGGCATGTGAACAAATACGTAAAGGTCCACGTAACCCAGAAGCAACATTCTTAATTGAGATGAACAAACAGTTTATCCAAGAACAAACAATGGAATTTATTACACACAGTATTGCAAATAATACTGCTCCATTTACAAGTTCATTTACATATGATGCAGTTAAATGTCGTAGAGACATTGGAATTATTTTAGATGCATTACTATGGGATCTAAGACACGGCGGTAATGTAAGAATGCGTGAATGTGCATTGTCTTATATTTCACCAGGCGGTGCAAACTATGTTGCAGGACAAACAGCAGAAACTAATGCGGCAATTAATTACGCAATGAGCTTACTGCCAAACATTATTATAAATTTACCACCAGCGGCAAACTACGCAACATTGAACAGCGTAGCAACACCAGTTGTACAACTTACTGATTCTAGTAAAACTGCTGAACCAGAAATTGCAACAACAGCTAATGCGTTGACATTGTTAATTACAGATACAATTACAGCAGGTAATACTAATAACTTACAGAAAAAAATTAAACCAAACGTAACAGTATTTGTTAAAACAGGACAGTATAACGAAATACTTCCAATTATTGTTCCAGCAGATACGGCAGTTGTTGGTGATGAATTACGTAGTACAGAAATTAGTGCGGCAACAGCAGGACCAACTGATGTTAACGATGCTAACCTAAGTAAAACTGCTATACTAAGAATGAAAGCAATACTTAGCGATGTTGTATTAAACAACTCTGTTACTAAAACAGCGGCAGGTGGACACTTAACAATGGATAACTTTGGTGCCGCAGATGCAAGTAGAGCAACAGGTACGTATTCAAACGTAACAGGTTCAAGTTCGGCTTCGGGTACAGTAGGAACATTTGATATTGCAGTAGATGGTACTGGTGCAGTAACAAGCGTATTAGTAGTTACAGCAGGATCAGGACATGTAGTTAACGACACAATTACTATTGCAGATAGTGCATTAGGTAGTGGCGGCGGAGCGGCATTTACAATGGATGTTGCAACAATCAGTACAGGTAACACACGTACACAAGATGTTAGATTACCAGCAGGTAATGCAACGGCTGTTACAACAGCTGAGTTACTATTCCAAGACATTCATGATTATATTGACTATGAAGTTAACGGAACAGGAACTAAACCAGTAGTTACAGGACAAGTTGGTAGAAGAACTGATGCGGCTTACACAGATACAAGAGGAAGAATTTTAGCTAACTTAGAATTTATAGTAGATGAAGCATATGAATATATTCAAGCTAACAATACTAAAGCATTCCAAGAAGCAAGTCCAGATGCGGCTCAACAAGCATCATGTAAAAGAGATGCAAGAGAATATGTAAAAGCAGTTCTTTGGGATTTAGAAAACTTTGGTAACTACTATTCAACACTTACAGGTAGATGGTTTAGTAATGCAGTTAGTGGTTCACTTACAGAAGATATGTTCTACTTAGAAAATGGTACTGGTTTAAGAAACTGTACTGTTAAAGGACTAGCAGGAGCATTAGGTGCACCAAACGCATACGGAACTAAACGTCCAACAGCAGGAGCATTTTGTTCACTTAACCCAAGTTGGGGACCAGATGATGAAGATGCGTGGATTGCTACTAGATCACCATATGTACAAAACGTAACAACATTTGGTTCAAGATGTGTTGGACTTAAAGTAGACGGAGATATTCATAACGGTGGTAACGATTCGATTGTTGCTAACGACTTTACACAGGTACTTGATGAAGGTATTGGTGCATGGGTTACTAACTTAGGAAGAGCAGAACTTGTTTCCGTGTTCTCATACTACGGACACATTGGTTATCTTGCAGAAGCAGGTGGTAAAATACGTGCTACTAACGGTAACAGTTCATACGGTGACTTTGGTACTGTAGCAGAAGGTGTTGACTTAACTGAAACAGCTATTAAAGCAACAGTAGATAACAGAAGTTTTGATGCAGTTATTGGTGCAGTTGTAACTAACAACGCAGGAATTATACACCATGAATATTTACATGCAGGTAGAGAATATGTACCAGCTAACACAACACTTAGTTACTCAGGAGATGGATTTGGTATTACTGGATTAACTCCAACAGTTGTTACAGGTGGTGTTATGCAGATTAGATTAACAGGTACAGCAGAAACATTTGGTGGTAAAGATTATAAAACTGCAACTAATACTCCACAAACTGGTGATACTACAAGCATTACAATTTCAAACACAGATGCTTCGTTAAGTGCGGCATACGTAGGTATGGCAGTATTCATAGTAGGTGGTAAAGGTGCAGGGCAGTATGGATATATTGATACATACAACGCAGGTACAAAAATTGCAACTATTAAAAAATATTCAGATAACTTAGCAGGTTGGGACACTACAGTTAACGGACAAACAGTTGAAACTGAATTAGATAATACAACGCAATACAGCATTGAACCAAGAGTTACTATTAGTGCTCCTGGTAATGATGGATCAACAGCAACGGCACAAGCTATTGCTAGAGCAAAAGTTGCAGATGGTAAAATTAGTGAAGTAAGAATTATCCACCCAGGTGCTTCTTATACATCACCTCCAACAGTAACATTTACAGATCCAAACAATACAGAAGATGCTCCATTAGAAGTATTCTTAGGCGATGGTGTACTTGCACAACCAACGTTTGCTTCAAGAGGAACAGGTTGGACAACAGCTACAGCTGAAGTTATAGATGCAGGTTATGAAAAAGACATTACAGGAGTATCATTTACTGCTAATCCTTATGCTTACACATTGCTTACAGCTAACAAAGAATTTATTAAAGACGAAGTTATTGCTTATATTGACAATCAAATTGCAAACGCTCCTGTTGGTAGCTCATTATGGGATGCCTTTACATATGATGGCGCATCATGGGAATCAGACGTTGGCGAATATGTTGATGCACTAGCACATGATATTAAGTTTGGTGGAACTAAAGAAACAATTAGAGCCGCTAGAAGTTATTGGATTGGTGTAAACTCTACGCTACCAGGAAGACAAGGCCAAAAACTTGCGGCTTATGAGTTTTTGAGAACGTTGCTAACAAATAATATTTTAGCTAACTCGGCTTACACAACTTTACAAAGTCCAGTAGTAACTACACAAACTACAAATGCTAACAACGGTGAAGCAGGTGCTATTACTTTAATGGGCGGCTTAATTGACATTATTAACGAAGGACTAATAAACGGACTTGACAGTTTACCACAAGACGGTGGAACAGGTATATTAAATATTACTGTTACGGCACATGGATTAATTGACGGAGACAAAGTGTTAATTAATACAGTTGGTGGTACAACACAAATTAACGGTAATAGATATTATGTAAAACGTATTGATGCAGATACTTTACAACTTTACTTAGATTATTTGTTACTATTTCCGGCAGTACTTACAAACGGTAGCCCATATGTTGCTAACGGTACTATTTCATACGGAGCAGGTTACAGAGATGCTAAACAAGATGGCAAGTATATGCAGGTTGAAGGAATGGAAGCTATTCCACAAGCTGGTGCAAACGTAGAATTTGCAAGTTTACCAAATCAATTCTTTAAACTTGTTAGTGTTACACAATTAACTGGTAGTTCACCATACTCAGCATTACTACAAATATCACCAAACATGGAGTTAAATGATGCTCCATCACATGGTGATAATGTTGAAATGCGAATTAGATATTCGCAATGTAGACTAACAGGACATGACTATTTGGATATTGGTACTGGTGGATTTACTTCTACTAACTATCCGGGTACTCCAACTACGCCAGCTGATCCATTAGATGAAGCTGTAGAAGGTGGTGGAGGAAGAGTGTTCTTCACAAGTACTGACCAAGACGGTAACTTTAGAGTTGGTGACTTGTTTAGTGTTGAACAGGCAACTGGTATTGCAACTCTAAATGCTGATGCATTTAGTATATCAGGACTACAAGAACTACAACTTGGAGCAGTAGCACTTGGTGGTGCTGGTGCAACAGTTAACGAATTTAGTACAGACGGAACATTTACAGCAAATAGTGATAGTATTGTTCCTACACAGAAGGCTATTAAGACATATATTACTAGCCAAATTGGTGGAGGAGCGTCAGAATTGAACGTAAATAGTGTAACAGCTGGAGTAATTAATATTCAAGGTAATACTATTACAACAACTACCGGAGTATTAATAAATACAACAGCACAGATGCATTTTACAGGTGGCATAAGCGGATCACCTGTAGCGATGCAACAATTTATATTGAGTTAAAGGAGAAACAATATGGCCACAGGAAGATTAGGACACGCAGATTTAGCCGCTGGCACTAACACTTCTCTTTACACGGTACCTGCAAACACCTTCGGGATTGTAACGCTATCGATTTGTAATAGAGGAAATAGTGCAATTTCGGTAAGAGTTGCGGTCGCATCAGCTGGAACACCACTAGACAGCGAATACATTGAATACGATGTAGAGATACTAGCTAAGGGTGTATTAGAGAGATCAGGTATTGCTTTGGCGGCAGGGCAAATACTTGTTGTTTACAGTTCTGCCGTGAACGTCAGTGCAGTAGCAATGGGTATTGAGACATCTACAGCATAATGATAAATATAGTAATAAAAAGGAAACACTAAAATGGGAAGATATATTTCAACAACAGGAACTGCTAGTAGCGTTATTCGTACAGTTAATACTACTTATAGTGCTATTGTTAATGATAGAATTTTAGCTGATTCTTCGGGTTCTGGATTTACAATTACTTTACCAGCAAACGCTAGTTTAGTCGTAAACGATACAATTTCAGTCATTGATGTTACAGGTAATTTCAACACCAACAACGTAACTCTTGCTAGAAACGGTTCAAAGATTCAGAATTTAAGTGAGAATTTAGTTTTAGATATTAATAACGTAGCGATTACTTTGATTTATTCCGGGTCGACTTACGGCTGGATTATGTCAGGAACGTAAGAAGAGAGGATACTAACTATGGCAGACCTGAGAACACTATTAGGCGACACTATTGGAGGTGCTTCAGTACCAACGAAATTCTTCTACGTCTACAATAACAATAGAGGAATTAACAATGGTGGTTGCTGTTGTAACTGGACAGTACCGGCAGGTATTGTTAACGTAACATTTGAGTTATGGGGAGCAGGCGCGGCAGGAGCAGGAGGTTGTTGCTGTCAGTTTAGTACTCAGAACGCAGGTGGCGGGTCTTATAGTATTAGATCACACTCAGTTGTAGCTGGTTGTACATTTACAATTTGTGCGGCAGGTAACGGAGCATGTTGCGAACGTGATTGTCTAGGAATAGATGGATCAACTAGTTTTGTAACTGGATCAAGTATTCCAACAACATGTGCAAGAGGCGGATGTACAGGTAGAACTAACTGTCATGGTCACTATGCTTATAATTGTTGCTTTGGATGTTCACAGATTAGCGGCGGCACACAAGGTGATTTAAGATTAGGACATTCTAGAAACAATCCTATGGCTACACAATATTGCCACAATCAAATGTGGGATTATGTTAGTGGACCACCAAAAGGTTCAATGACTAGAAAGGGTCGTGATTACTGCGGTAATCCAATGACTTGTTCGGGTTGCGGATGGGGTTGTGCTCAACCTTACCCAGGAGACGGCGGATATAACGGAACTGCATGTGGCGGTCCATGCTGTTGGGGCCATTGGGGCTCAGGCGGAATGGTTAAGGTGTCGTTCAGTTAAGATGACTAAATACAAACGAAGGAAACAAAATGGCTGAAATAACAAAAAACTTTACATATGATATCCCGAATGCATATTTGAGTCAATCAAATAGCGACGGGGATACAGCAACAGCTAGTTATACAGGACCAGAATCACTGTATATCTATGTTGATGCGGCAAGTGGACAAAACACACTTGCACAAAATGCTCCAGATGAGGAGTTCAATTACAATCCAACTACTGATACAACACCAGAAGGTGAAAGATTAGTTACTTTAGATTGTGCAGGCGAAGATACTTTAATGTGTGCTATCTTTCTTCCACACACAGTAACGTTAACGCAAGAAGATGTTGTAACAACTTTACCAGAAGATTACGGAACATACGCTACACAGTGGCCACCATACCCAGATCATGCTTACGAAAGAGAATTATGTACTCATGATGCTGACTCAGGTAACTGGACACTAACGTGGAAGCAACCGTGGCAAACATGGGAAACATTAACACAATTAAGAAATGATAGATTAGATTCAACGGATCACAGAGTATCGGCAGATTCGCCAGATAGCGTTAAGGGTCCTTGGATTGCATTTAGACAAAAACTTAGAGAATTACCAGTTACGTACAAGCGTGGTGAAGCAGATGAAATTCCAGCACATATGGTTAAGTTCCCTGAAGAACCAACTGTAGGCGGATATGCTGAAGCACCAGCTGAAGATGGCGTAGGAATAGGTTAAGGAGAACAATAAATGTCTGCATTAAGATCACTATTACAACTTGGAACAGATTCCGGAGCAAAGCCTCTGAGAACAATTTATGTTTACCACAGTTCATTTGATAATACTCGTAACAGTAACCCAGGTTGTTGTTGCGGTTGGACACCTAGTGCAGATGTAAACTGGGCGGCTTTTGAAGCGTGGGGAGCAGGCGGAGACGGCGGCGGTGGCTGTTGTTGTATGGCAGGTTTTCCAGGTGGAGCTGGATCATACGGTAGAAAAATTGCTGAAATTACTCCAGGCGCAACATTTACATTATGTGCAGGAGCGGCAGGTTGCTGTAGACCAGTAATGGGCTGTCATGGATGTGGTAGTTATGCATGTTCAGGTAACGGCTGTAGCTCAGGAGGCTACTTTTGCTTATGTGCATCAGGTGGCGGATACGGTTGTGCAACTTGTGGATTTGGTTCTGCATGGGGCGGACATTGCGGATGTCCAAACAGAATGTGCGGATGTGTAAAAGGCGCAGACTTTAGTATGTGTGGATTTAATGGCGGCGGAGCAGGAACTGCAATGTGTGCTAGTTCATCATGGGAAAACATGACATCAGCACCATACGGCGGACAAAGTGCTAGAATGTCAAGAGATAATTGTTATAAAACACACGGTAGAGATGCAGGCGGACCAGCTGACTTCCCAGGAGGAGGCGGAGGAACGCTACATACTCACAATGGTACATGTTACTGCGGTGGTCCAGGCGCTGGTGGATTAGTAGTAGTTTACTATCAATCGGAAGTAGGATAAGGAGAGTAATTTATGTCAAATTTAAGAGATTATATTCCAGGATACGATATAGGTGTTTCGAGTCCAACTGCGTTTACAGTTAGTTACGCTTGGAACTCAGATCACAACGAAGCGTGGCCAGCACAAGCATATGGTGTACCACCAGAATCAAGATATTATTGTAACAACAACGGCGGTAAATGTTGTAGATGGACTGTTCCTTCAAGTGCTACTTTTGCAGTATTTGAAATGTGGGGCGGTGGATCATCAGGCGTAGGTGGCTGTTGCTGTATGCAAGGCTATCCAGCAGACTCAGGCGGATATGCTATTAAATCAACAAACGTAACAGGCGGAGATGCTTTTACAATTTGTGCAGGTAGATCAGGATGTTGTTTATATGCAGGTAATAACTATGCAGGACACAACAGTTTTGTATTTGGAACACCAACAGGCGGCTCATGTTTTTGTGCTGTAGCTTGTGGAGGTTACTGTAGTAACTGTACACATTGTCATGGTTTCTTTAGCTGTTATGGTTGCTGTATGAACTGTTATAACTGTCAAATTCAACCTAATAACGTTGACTTTGGTATTGCAAGTATGACAGGTTCGTCACAAAGATCACAGCATTGCGGTGATAGAGGATTAGAATTAACACCAGTTGCTCCAATGGCACAGTCAGGACCTAAAATGGGACCAAACGGTTGCTGTACAAGAGGCGGCGAGTGTCAAGGATTTGGTTCATGGCCAGGTGGCGCAGGAGAATCAGGTAGAGCATATGGCGGCGGTTGCTGTTGTGGTTCACCAGGTGCTGAAGGCGCAGTATACGTGGTGTATTATTAAAGGTAACAAATAGGAAAATAGAATGATAGATCCAAATGCAACAGATAGAGTAGTAGAAGTAAACGTAGACTTCTCGTATGATATGCCAGATGCATATCTGTATCAAACTACCAACTTAGGTAAAGTGGGTACTTGGACTTATGAAGGTCCTAAAGAGATGTGGGTATTTTTACGTAAAAGAGATAACAAGCGTACAGGTGAAGTTAAATTCAGCTACCAAGTTGAAGATGATTTTGTACCTGCGGCAAGTGAATACATGGTTAAAGTTAACTGTGAAGAAAATCCTCTACTTTGCGAATTAATGGAAACTGATCAAGACACACTATTTTTAGAAAGCAGAGAACAAATAAGTGAAACACTTCCAATAAACGATTGGGAAGGTAATCCATTTGTACATATTGAGCCTAAAGTTCCTACACCAGATCACACATACGATAGAGATGAAATTGAGTATAACCCAACTGCACAAGAATGGGTTACACCTTTTCCATTTATTAAGCCACACACAGATTGGGAAGCAATCAAGAAAGTACGTTGGTCTAGACTAACTGCTAGTGACGGACACGTATCAGAAGATATGCCAGCTAGTTTAATAACTGAGTGGCAAGACTATAGAACAGCATTAAGAGAACTACCAGCTACGTATGGTGCGGCATGGACCGTAGCTATTGCAACAGCAGGAACAGGATACGCAGTAGGCGACAACTTTAACGTTGACGCAAGTGTATTTGGTTTTGGTAGTACAGACGTAGGTGCATTAGACGACTTATGTCAACCGATGGGTAAGAGACCAGGATTTGATTTTGAAGCGGCAACTAGTGGCTTAGACGATACAGCTCTTGTTAACGAAAATGATTCATTAGATGTAAACATTATTGTTACAGCAGTTGACGAAGATGGTGCAATTACAGGTGTTAGAACACGTAACGCATTTAACGCAAGACATATTAAAGAAGCACGTACACTTAATGACGTAGCAACTACAGCAACTACAAGCGGTGGTTCAGGTGCTACATTTAATCTAAGTAAAGTAGTTAGAATAGATCCGTGGAAAGTAAGATTACCACAGAGTCCAAACGCAAAACACAGACCAGGTGTATATGGCGAAAGAGATCAATTTCCAGGACAGATTGGACGTTATTTAAGTGAAGAAGATCGTAACAATCCAGCAGATGGATGGTTAATGGAACACACATATCACCCTGCAACAAGACACTATGTTCCACCTGAAAGCGGCGGAAACTATATGGCTTATGATTTAGAAAGATTAGGTCTAAGTACAGATGGTACACCGTACGATGACGGCGTTGCAGACGGGCTTCCAACACCCCCTACAGACGCAAGAGGCAATACACGTATTGCTGGTACTGTAACAGCCAGAAAACAATCAAGCTAAACTAATCTTCATTAAATATCTATACAAGCAATTACACAAATTGTAGAAGGATATAAAATGACAGATAAAAGAAATACGGCTATTTTTATCAATGGTGGCGCTGGCAGAGTTCTTGCTAGTATTCCAGCACTTGAGAAGTTTGCAGAAGAAAATCCAGAAGATAACTTTATCATTGTATGTGAAGGCGGTACTGACTTTTATAAAGGTCATCCGGTATTACATGCAAAGGCATATGATCACTGGCACAAGAATCTTTTCCAAGATAAACTTAAAGACATGAATTTAATTACACCCGAGCCTTACAGAGCTTGGGAATACTATAATCAAAAATGTAGTATTGCAGAAGCATACGATATTCAAATTAACAACAAAGGACTACGTAAATTAGGCAAGCCAATTTTAAAACTTTCTAGAGAAGAAATGTTGTTTGGTAAAAAGCTAGTAGACGAAGTTAAAGAAAAAACTAAAAAAGACAAAGTAGTTGTTTTCCAACCATTTGGTAGAGCAGTACAACATGACAATGGTGTAATTACTGACTGGAGTGGTAGAAGTTTTGAAGCTGAAAACTCAGTTAATATTGTTAAGACACTTTCTAAAAAATATGCAATGGTACACATGGCAGAATTTGGTATTGACTTTTCAAAACATGGCTGTAAAGATCCAGTAGCAAGTCCTATGGGTGCAGACCTTAGACATTGGGCTGGTATTATTGCAAATGCAGATTACTTCTTAGGTTGTGATAGTGTAGGACAACACATTGCACATGCACTAGGTGTTAAATGTACAGTAGTAATAGGATCAACTTTTCCAGTTAATGTTTCATATCCAGAAGATAAAAACTTTGACATTTTAGACATGGGCGAAGGTGCTAGAGTGTATTCACCTATTAGAGTTACAACAGATGAATATGCAGACAGAGTCAATGACGGTATCATGGCAATGAATGACAAAGTTGAAAGTGTTATTTGTGAATCAGTAACAGCAGGAATTAGAAATAAGAAAAAAGTTGGTGCAAACTATAATAGTACTAACAAAGAAGCAACTCCTGCTTAAGAATGAAACGGTTATTTGTATTTGGGTGTTCCTATACATCATGGAATTGGCCAACCTACGCAGACATCTACGCACAGCAATTTGACCATTATGAAAATTGGGGTCATGCAGGCTTAGGAAATAGAGCTATTGCTGAACGTGTTGCAGAATGCCATGCTACAAATGAATTTGACAAAGACGATACAGTAATAGTACAATGGTCAAGTCATTTACGTTACGACTATCTTAACTTTAAACACAAAGAACCTTGGCAAACTAAAGGTAGTATATTCAGTTATCAAAACAAAGAAGTATTTGATGACAAATGGATAGAAACTTTTTATGATGAGAAAGCATTGTTTTTACATACAATGAATAACATTATACTTACTAAAGGGTTATTAAAAGATACAAATTGTAAGTTTCATTTTACAAGTATTAGCAACTTAGAAACACTAGGAACAGATATTCCACATCAAAAAGGACATGGTGAAAATCTAAGAAACACACCTGAACTTGCTGATGCATTTAAAGAATTTGATTTAGAACAATATAGATATGTATTAGAAGGTCCAGAATGGATAGAATCATTAGGACTACATGCTTGGCACAGACCAGACTCTAGTTGGTGGTTTGAAGAAAATGGCGAGAAATGGTTAGAGTTACACCCTAGCCCAGCACAGCATTTAAGTTTTTGCCAATCATATCTAAGCCACAACTTATCAGAACAAACACAAAATATGATAGATACTGTTATAGATTGTAAAACTAACGACTACAAAGAAACTATTAAAAATATTACAA
>Ga0098056_1000036_pt1 | contig 42723 bp, 29 predicted proteins | sample 17BtaG_FD_92583 | JGI IMG/M metagenome (GOLD analysis project Ga0098056, IMG submission 92583) | Marine viral communities from the Subarctic Pacific Ocean - 17B_ETSP_OMZ_AT15314_CsCl metaG | ecosystem: Environmental > Aquatic > Marine > Oceanic | place: Subarctic Pacific Ocean | collected...
AAAGTGTCTACGTGGATTAGATTCGTGTGCAACGTCACTGATAACAACAGTATCAAAACAGTATTCATGCATCTTGGAATCAATACTGTCTTTAAGATATGCAAACGTACCCGAATCAGTAATGAGACAGGTACTATTGTTTTTCATATTTCGTTTTACGTGTGCGGCTGCAAAGTGTGCTAATTTAACATAATCAATCTTGTTGTTGTTATATGCAAAGAAGCATGTGCCTTTTTCTTCTTCGCTCATTACCAATCCATAAGTTTCTTAATGTTTCTTGCTTTTTTTAGCTTATCCATTTGTACTTTGTATTCATTAACACCCTCGCTGTAGGCACTAATAAGTAATTCCATAAACTCGTCTAAGTTAGGTATTTCAATAGGGTTTTCTTTAGTATCAAGAATAACACCCTTTGCTTTTCCTTGTTGTATTAACGCCTGTACAAAGCTAATAGTTACCGGATTAGCTTTGAAGGAACCTCCTTCATGATGCACAAGTTGCAGTGTTTGCATACGTGCAATAATGTTTTTCTTTTGATTACTTAACGTTGTGCGATAGTTTCCGAATTCCAGCGCTCTTTCAAGTCTCTCATCCATATGAGTTTCTCCTATAGTTATATGCTAGTATAATTATTTATCGGTAAAAAGTCAAGTGTTTTTTTAGCCATCATCTGCGGTTTGCAGATTATTCACTATTGAAAACACTGGATCAGGGGTGACATCAAAGGTCGCATCGTTTTTTGTGATAACATCTGGCATTAGATAACTACATGTTGCTTCTAGTTGTCCATCAGTAACTTGAGCAAATGCTGTGTCGTCTAATGTAATTTTAAAATCTACATCTTTACCGTTATCTGCCCATTTTCCATACAATTTCATATAACGGTTAGCGTAACCGCCATATCCGTACCCGTAGCCGTATCCATATCCATATCCATATGCACTACCTGCATCTCCCAGTGGAAGTTGGCTTTCAAATGCATTTTCATGTACATACAAGCCTGCTTGTTGATACCCGTAACCATATCCATAACCAGTTGGCGGTGCAGTAACACCACTACTAGTAAACAATAGTTGATATGTGTTGGTTAAATCATAAAAACCTTTGCCTTCACTAGTACCTTGTGTAATACTACTACTCTGAAATGTATTATCCCATGTAAAGCTCAATACACCAATTTCATTAATAATGTCTGCCCAGTTGTAATAACCAGCAGTACTACCTCCAGACATTTCCATGTTTAAGCGTAATTGCCCACCACTATTAAAAAAGTAACGAGCATGGTTATAGCTATCAAATGTCCATTTGTGTTCGCCAATTATCTGGTCTTGCCATAATGCAGTACGCTCATATGGCTGAGCTGGGTTTGCAATATATGAGTTAGCATTTGTTGGATCAATAGTAAGGTGTGTTCCAGCATTTATTATACTGTTTAATAATTTTGATTCAACAATGTTAAGGTCTTCTGCACGTATTAGTGTTCTAGCTAGTACGTCTGTACGATTAGACGGAACACTAAAAACTAAAATAGTATCGTTAATATTAACATGATCCACCATAACGTTAGTGCGGTTAATCATACTTTGTAGTCGTTCAGCAGTAATCAGTGTACCATTAACAAGTGCATCTTCTATATTAACAGCTCCCCAACCAAATTTATGGTCAGATCTGTCAGCATCAGTGACAAGCACTGCGGAATATTTGTCACCAAAAATTTTGTTGACAAGTTCTGCAACTGTGTTATATTCACTGGCTAGTACTACTGTACCTGCTGATACCGCCATGTTACTTTGCTCCTACTACTACTTCGATTAAACCTTCACCGTCATCGGTTTTATCTGCAAGAGCTCTCCCAATAATAATTCTATAATCTAATATATCCGTCATATGCGCTGCTTCAGCATGTCCGGCGACCAAACTAGTAACCATTCTATCGCCCTTTTTAATAATTCCAACTACTTTACAAGGTACACGCCCTGCTAATGCCACAAACGGATGTGTATCATCACTACCAGCTGCACTATTCATTTCAAATCCTGGTGCTGTAGATATAATACCAAATACTTCAGGATCACCATGGTTATAAGTTTGTGTAATTTCTTTCATTCCACCAATTCTTACTACTGTACCTGGTTCATATACTTCGTCTGATTCATAACGCTCTGCAAGGTCAGCATATTCAGCACTTGTGGCAATGCCTCTAAACTTAAAATTAGTTGTTGTATTCATGTTTACGCCAGACTGGATAACTGGAAATTGTGTACTTAATTCAGTTACACCATCTTCCAAATATTCTGTTGACGCAGGTGTCCAAGCGACAGTGTCATCTACAAGTATAGTAACAATAACACTATCAACAATATTTTCTATAGTATAGTGCGAAACTCCATTGGTGTCAAGCCTTACTCTTACTTCCATTCTAGTATTACCAGCTGGTGATCCAATGGTATACCACTTGCCACTCTCGTATATTTTTAAGTAGCTTTCACTTGTGTCGTACCAAAGTTGTCCCTCAGTTGGGTTTTCTGGTGCAGTTGTTCCTGCAAAATTTTCTAATAAGTGTAATAAGTCTTCATTAAGATACTCACCAAACCTATTATAGTTCTTACCTATTAGTTTTAAACTAGTACTTGTATCAACAGTAGCGTCATTTACTACTATTGGTGTCTTACCAGTCTCTGAATAATTTACTGTATATGGCATGTCTTTTCCTTAAACGTCACTATACGATGTTCGTAGTCTGAGCGTATATATAACTTGTATTTTTCTATTGGCACTTTTTTGTACTGGATGGAAAATTACATGTGTTAACAAATCATCATTAGCACTGTACAGTGCTAGTTCGTCAAATACATATGTTCCGTCCATGTTGGTTGCAGTGTCTGTAGCATCTTGTCCACTAGGTTCACCATAGTCTAATGTACATGTTACAATTACATCGCTAAACAAATTTGTAGCAGTATGTGATACTTCTACACTATTTAATGCTGATCCTGTAACTGCTTCATCTACTGCCTTGCTAAACGTTTGGTTGTATAGTGCACCAGTTGACAACGTTGTATTAGTAGCTTTGTATGTTACTGCACCTACTCCGTCAATTGTTGTACCAGCATTACCAAACTTCATCGTACCAATGTGATGAGATCCAGTTGCACCAGCTTCGTTTGCTAATAGATTAGCAAGAGCTACGCTCATATTTTCAAAGTTGATAGCATTGCGGCGGCGAGTAAATACATCGCCGTTTTCGGGATCCCATATTGTAATGTGACCTTCTACGCCTATCATTGTTTTTTCAATTTTATTAACACTCATGATTCTTTTCCATTTATAATATTTATATCGATCCTGAACCCGCATTTCTAATGAAAGCATGTTCTGTAGAAGTACCTGCATCGGCAAGGCTTACACCACTATCGTTATAGGCTAGTCTTAAATTATCACCATAATGACCAAAATTATCTAGTATTGGTACACGTGGTTCGTAATTAACTACGGCATTTATGGCATGTGCTTGTGCACTCGTGCCTCTTGTTCCTCTTGTGCAATATCTCAAGTTGCCGCCCTCGTATGCACCATATTCTATTCTTTCAGTTCCTATCCAAACAACTCCGCCGCCTGCTGGCATATTTGCAAAAATTTGATTTAGCGAAATTGTAGTATCAGTTGCAGTACAACCTTGAGCTAAGAATGTTTTAGTTGCATCAACAATAACTGAACTCTCGTACAAGCGATATGTTTCCCAAATATTCATACGGAACGAGCGTGTATCGCTACCAACACCCCAGTTTGAAGCAAACGAAAGTCTTACGTCCCAGTAGTTGGACATTCCATTTGGTGAGAAGTTAACTGCCGTACTTGCATCATATTCAACAAACACACCTGTTTTACCGCCGTCTACTACCAGCAACGGAGTAAGATCTTTCGATGTTAGTACTGTACTAGTTGCGTAGTTTGGACTGTCAGCACCACCAAATTCGCCAACTCTAAATGTTGATCCATCGTCAAAGCTAATGTCGATATATTCGGCATTGGTTGCAAAATCGCCTCTGAATTCACACTTCGTAAGACTTGCATTATCAGGCACTCCACCCATCATTGTTTCTAAATCAACAAATCGGCGTACTAGAGCATTACTTGTTGTTCCAGTTGTATAAGCGGCTGTACGTACTTTGTCAGTTTGTACTAGTATGCTGATGTTCTCGTGAACATCCATTGGTAAAAATTCTGCTCCCCAACCTTCTTCAGTTGACTGTTGGAATATATTGGCATCGTATATGTACTCAATGTCGCCATCAACTGTAGTAAATGTTATTGCATCAACATTGTCAGGTGCAGTAGTAAATGTACCACCTTCAAGTACAGTGTCTCCTGCCCATATTCTTGTGCTACGATGATCTTCATACTTCATTGTGATATCTGTCTTACGATCATTATCGTCTATTTCGGTCGTCCAAGATTCTGCAAACGTATTACGGTCTGCTGTACTGTGTAACTTGGTATGGAAAGGCTTGATTGTATTAAAGAAGTCTTCAATAACATTTACACTATAGTTTCCATATCGTTTTTTAGCTGTTAGTAGCGGATGATCTACATTTAATTTTACAAACGTAGTTTTAAATGCAAAGTCATCAGCAGCATTATCTGCAATTGACTGATACAAACACTTAAACCATAGTTTGTTATATTTAACTTTGTGTTTACCTACAAAAATGCGATTACGTAAACCATCAAATATGTTACTTAGTATTCCATCAACAGCGTTATCAAATCCGTCAGTATCAAATCCACCTAGATCAAATCCTAATCCAAACTTTTCATTGTTCCAAAGTTCTTCGCTTAAACGTATAGCACCTTTAACTTTGTATTCTAGTACCCACTCATTATTGATACGTGAATAAATTTCTGGTCTATTAACACCATCATTGTGTATAACTGTGTTTATTTTTAATGTATCGCCATTTTTATATATAAACGGAACACCCAACTCTCCCATTAACTCTGTACGATCATTTGCAACGTACTTTGGTTCAATTGCTGTATTGTATTCGTATGTTAGGCTGTCATTATTATCATATGTTCGACGTACATAGTCAGTGTACCCCCAGTAAGGCGACACATCATATGTCACTTCGCCTTCAACATATGTCTTATTCATAACTGTTTCCCAATTGTCTATAGGACTTCCAGCTAATGGAATGTCAGCTAGTAAATTGTTAGCAGTTTCAACAAAGTTTTGTCTTGCGATTAGTATATTTCTAAACAAGCTCTGTCTTGGACGTATAAGATGACCATAACGAGCATATTCGTGTAAGTTTAAGTCAGGCAATGCATGTGGACGCAGTACGTCAATATCAGATTCTGGTGTGCCTTCTGGTAATGAGTAATCATAAATTCTAGCCCACAACTCCATGCCTGTGTCTAAACTAGGCTGGTTACCAGTATTTCCTTCTACTAAACAAATGTAAAATAAGTTGCCTTCTTTTACAACTGCATTTAGCGGATACACTGCACTATTGTTCCAATCTGTATATGTATATCTTACAGTATGTCTATTATAACCTGTTAAACTATCACGCATTTTAATATGTAACTGTTCAGGAATAATACTTGCTGGATCATTCTCTGATAATAGTGTCCATTCACTAAGTGGCAACGCATTACTGTCAACACGTTGATTAACTTGTACAACAGTGTTGTTTGTGATAAACGAGTCAATGTTTGTCATAAGCAATTCATTATTGCCTGCCGCAGCCGCCCAACTAATATCAAATGCACTTGGATTTTCTAGTAATCTAGCTAACTGATAAGTGTTGTAATTACGATTTGACCCTGTGTTGTTTTGTTTATCTTTAACCCAAAAGTAGTAGCTTTTTTCAGTACGTTTAGTTTTACTGTTATAGAATATTTCTTCTGTCCAGTTGTAAACAACTTCATTGTCAATAATTGATGATAATGGTACACCAGTTGCTGGGCTTCCGTCAACAACGCCCTTGCGAAGTACAAGTTCTTGCCACTCTTCTGGTGGTACACTACTTCTGGTCCATTCGTATACATCAATACTTGCACCATCAAATAATCTTGCCCAATATGCTTGTTTATAATCAATACTACTTTGTTCATAGTCTACATAGATTGCGGTATTGATATCCCACCAGCGCACACCTACTTCATTACTTGTCCAAGATTTGGTATTTTCAGTAAAGCCATCAATTGAATTGTAATTATATACTGCAATATCTGCTGTTAGTGTAAAGTCTATTTCTTCATCAATGAATCCAGGTATAATTCCTTTTGCTGGATCAAATACTTCAAGCTGTGCAATTGTACTGCGTGTATATGCATCATATAGTTTAACACTTTCAACTAAGTCATTACGTGCTTGTGCAGTACTAGTTCTAACCTTGACCCAATTTCCGCCAGTGTGTCCTGTACTATTAGTAAACGAACCATTCCACGTATAAACGCCTGGCGCACCAGTTCCATCATCATCAACAAATGCATATATTGGTGATTGTAAATTATCTTGTCTAACACGCTGGAAGTTGTATTTGAATAACCCGTTTACAGTTGCGTTTGTTTGACTATTAAGTGTATTAAAATCAGGGAATCGAACATTGCGTATTGGATAAACATTACCTGCGTTTCCTTCTTCTTGGATATATTCGTCGATAAAGAAACTAGCAGTATTTGCAGAGCTTACATCTGTTACAAGATGAATACCATCAATATTTGGTACTGTGTTACTACCTGCAATTAATACATAGTCTCCAGCAGTAAAGTTATGTGTATTTACAAAGTGATCTTCAACTTTAATATTAATTAGTGCATCATCTGCATCATTATTACCAGCACATGCTTTCTGAATGTGCATACCAAAGTCCATAGTTTGATAAACACCATACCCACTTGTACTACTGTCATCATCTCCAACATTGTCTGCGACCCAAATACTAAACACATGCGGGTCATTTTCCATTTGTTGGAATACTTGGTTGCCGTCACTACCAACAAAAGCATTAAACACGTTACTTGTTTGTGTTTGTGTAGCACTAATTGTTCCTGCTGTTAGTCCTACTATACTATTAGCAGTGCCGCCACCAATAACAAGTGTACTGTTGGTACTTGTTAGTTTTAAACGATTGTTACTGTTACTAGCACCAATGCCACTAATTGCTGCATCATTAATAATATTAATGATTGAGTTTAAGTCAACACTACTACTAACAGTAGTAGTTGTAATTGGTGCATTTGTAACACCACTGCCTAGTCCAATTATACTATTAGCAGTACCACTGCCAATATAAAGTGTTTCATTGTTACTGTTAATTTGTAATACATTAAGGTTAACACCGCCTGCTTGTGCTGTAACACCACTGATGTTTGCATTGTTGATTTGATTTACAACTTGTGTTATAGTTAAATTTGGACTACTTAGGTTAATAGAACCACTACTTGTCTCAGTTTGTGAACCAATTGTACTAAACCCAACATCTGCATTTGCAGATGCAACACTAATTGTTAGTGTAAATGGATTGCTTGGTGTATTTGTTGTTTTTGTAATTGCAATACGATTTTGTGCCGTTGCAGTTGCTAATACATTTGGAATACTTTGATCATTGATTTTGTTAATAATTTCAGCTACATTATATATTTTAAATCCAGATGTGCTAATTGTATCAATAATAGTTGAATTTGAAATTACACTTGGTGAAAACGTACCTTTTACATATGTGTTCCAAGCTGCTATATATGTACCGCCACCAACTGCACTCTGTGTTGCAGTAATATCAGGTGTTGTAACTACTTCTGTTCCAGCAAGAACGTCAGCTGGAACATAACTTGTTCCACGTACTGCATTGATAATGTTTACATCGCTAGTAATTAGATTTCCAACTGCACTACTATAAGCATGACCAGCACCGTATTCTGACAATGCAAATGTAAGGTTAAATCCTGCGGCACTACTTGTATATGAAGTCCACCAAGTATTCCAGTTTGCTTCACTGTCAACAAGTAAAAACTCAGTTCTAAGATTACTAGTTGCTGTAATTCTAGCACTAGCTAATGAAGGAATGCTTCCGCCAGCACCAGCAATTGTTAGTGCATCTTCCCAAACACTTAGTGCAGAAATATTAGTTGTAGTAGATTCTAATTCATTGAATAGTATACTTTGACTTTCAATAATAAGCTCTTTAGTAGAACTACCAGTGATTGACGGGTTACTAGTATTACCAACAATACTAACATCATTATATGTTGTTGTAGTAACTGTACTATCAAAAGTAACTGTACGTGCGTTTGTACTACTTGATCCTAATATAAGTGTAGAGTTATCAGGAACAACATTACTATCACCAATATTATTTGAACCAGTAACATTGATAATACCAAACGTGGTTGTATCAGTTGTTTGTTCTAGCTCTACATCGATACCATCAATTGTAATGATTTTAGTTTCTTCATTAGCTCGTATAGATGGTAATGTTACAGTTGCAGTTATTTCAATAGGGTCGTTTGGTTTAGTTAATCCACTTGTTCCATCTGGATCAAGCATTTCCCATACACGCCCTGCATATATAACACGGTCTTTATATTTGTATGCTGTCTTATTATCCCATTGCTTAATAGTTTTCCAGTTACCATCAAACTTGTATGCTGGCTTTACTTCTTGTGGAAACTTAGCAAAATCTTCTTTGTTTAGTACACGATAATCTGTCTCAGTTAATAATGGTAATCCTGCTGTAACAAAGTCATTTGCATATATATTTTCTTGTTCAATAGTTGTGTAGTTAAACGTTTTAGGAGGTCTAGTTGTAAAGTTATTGCCTGGTATTCCGTTAACCAATAGTGGGCTATTAAAATCTACATCAATAACAATGTCACTTAGAACGTCATTTAGCTCCGTGGAGCTAAAGCGAACTGGTTGTGGATTAGTTTTAAGTAAATCTGTTGTTAGTTCAAACTCTAGTGTGTTTCTACTACGGGTGTCACCATAGTCTGCTGTACGTATTGCCCATTCTTCATGAACAGTTGCCGTACTTAGGGTACCAAATAGTCCAGTGTTGCGCATAAATGCGTTAAGAGCATGTCTTGTACCACGATATTTGCGTGAACCTTTAACAAAGTTAAACAATGTGTCGTCGTCTAAACCAACAACTTCGTTCCAAATTGGCTTGTTGTATCCAGTATTAAATCTTGCGGCGTCCACTTGCTGTTGATTGCTTAGTGTATTACCTGCACCATAATACTGATCTATTTCGTTTGCAACTGTATCAAAGTTTGGAACAACTGAGCTAGAATTTACAATATAACCTGGTGCAAATAATTTACCGTTCCAATTTTTAGTACGGCTACCTCTCCAAATAACTCTTTTGTGGCGTAGCCCAAGTGCTGGATCATAAATTAAATCATCAAAATTTGACTGATTGTCAATAATTAACATGTGTTCAATTTCCACACGATACAATCGTATACCATATATCTCTGTACCATTTTTAGCTTCAATAACAGTAACACCGTCATCCTCACCAATAACGTCACGAGTAATAGTAAGTTTGTTATTTAAAATTTGTAAGCCAGCTTTGCTAATTATATTATACTGTCCGTCAAACTTATTGTTAATATTACTAAAGTATCCGTTGTTGTTTTCAAGGATCTCTATTTTTGTTGTGTTTGGTATAGTATAATGTATATCTGTTAGTTCAGCAGTTTGTGACCAAATAACTGTTTGTGCGGCGGTACTAGCCCAACTATCTTTCCATCCTTTGCTTTGTAGATATTCTCCATAACCAATAATAAAATCGTACAAGGATTGAATATCACCAAAAATAGTATTGTAATCTAATATACTATCACTATTACTATGGTACTTGTATTTGTTAAGTTGTTGACTACCAGCAATTGTTATTACAAATCCATCATCTTTTTGTGGTTTGAAGTATGTAAAATATTCTTTAGTTGTATCATAACCAGATACTTTATATCCAGTTGCTACTTTTGTTACTTTAACTGCACCAAGGAATAGTTCTTCTTTTGGTTGACTTGTATAAAGAACAGTGCTAATATTCTCTTCTGGTATGTTAACACGGCCCTTGTCTTGACTACTTTCTAAGATAATCTCTTGGTTGTTGTTAACAAACCCACCTGCTTTGATAATAGGATTAGTACTATAATTTTTAAAACGTGTTTCAATAGTGTCAACTTTAGTTGAATTGTGCTCTGCAAAGTTAACAAGTGCATTGTTTAGTCCATCAATATAACTCTTAACATCTGATGCTAGGATAACTGTAAATTTTGTAGTACCAAGATCAGCAGGTATGATTGAAGGTGTTGTTTGATAATTGCCACCTGGGTCAACTACTGCTACACTTGTAATACTGCCACTATCAACTGTTGCTTGTAATTTTACACCGCTACCGAAGTTGCTAAACACATTAAGTTGTGGTGCTGATGAATATCCAGTACCACCGTCAACAACATTTACAAGTTCAACAATATTTTCATCGTATTCTTTGTTTGTTAATTTAGTTAACTTGTTGTTTCCAAGATCATTTGTATCACTAAACAACACCTGTACAGTATTAACATTATCAAGTTTAGTTCTTGTGTTACTACGGAAGTAATCATTTGTTATACGTAGCGGTCTTAGTTTAAGTAATGCATGAAATAATGCTATTTTATAATCACTTGATTCTCTCCAAGTGTTTTCTATAGTTCCCCAATCACCATATACAAAATCGTTAGTTGTTGTATATAATGGTGTTCCTCCTACTACATTGGCAGTATCTGGATCGTTAAGTACTCCTGCATTTGTTACAAGTGTGTCTATATCCCAATTATATGCACTGTATGCATATGTTATATTATACTTTTTAGGACTAATTGTAGGGTCACTATACTGTCCTGTTTTTAACGCTCCAATAAGTGCGGCACGTTTTGCAGCATCTGTCCAACTGTAAGACGCATCCCACCAAGTTGGTTTTTTATTGTATCCCAACATCTCCCAAGGATGTGTATCTGGACGATATGTATTGAAGTAATATGTGTATAAGCCTCTCCAGCCGCCAATGCCTGGTGCCATACTACTGTAGTTCCAAGTAAACGGGTCACTTGCTGAGTATTCTGTTGCATCATGTAATACAGTAACGTTATTACGTATTTTCCATTTGTTAAAGCTAGTATGAAGTGCATTGTTTAAATCTTCCCAAGTATTTCTATTTGGAAGACTTGCTGACGGCATTATTTCTTTGTAATCAACAATATCAATATCAGTTAAGTTATTGTATATACGAGTTTCAATTTCAAATAATACTGCATCTTGAATGTTAAAGCCAGCTACATTACGATTGTAAAGTTCATTACCTAAACGTAGTGTTCTTGATCCATCATGCCCCACAATTTCAGTTGAAGTAGCTTCAATTGCAGTTGGTTTCATTAGCCCTAATTTAACTGCACTTGGTGGAACCCAACTTGGACTAGTAACTGAAAACCATCTGACATTAAGTAAAACTTGACCATTACTGTCATATGTAACACTAGTAGTAATAGTTAATTTGTTTTGTGTAACAGTATATTCTTGGTCTTTAATAAGTGGACGCCAGATTGTATTACCGGATCCGTCATCTTCACGTATAAACACTTGTATATGATTTTTTGTATCATCATATGTGTTAACAGTTTGTGGTAAATCAAAAACAGGTGTGTCACTTGCTGTCCAACTACTGTTAAGTTCTTCAAACTCTTTAAATTTTAACATTTGACTATTGGCAAATAAATCAACACGTGATTTACCAATATTCATACTCTTTAGTGCTTCGTCTACTAGCGTAATAACACTAGCAGAACTGTTTAATGTGTTGTGTAATTGCTTACATTTTTGTATAAACTGTCGCTTAAAATTACTATAACTTTTTGTTGCAAAGTTTAAACTACTAAACAGATTTGTGTCTGTAAACATAGATGTCTGTGTTAAAAGTTCTGTTGAGTATGCTTGTTTTCTAATAGTACCGCCAAACTCATGTACTCTTGGTAAGTTTCTATAATTGTTAATACCATAAAAATCACCAATTAGACCAGGTATACCAGTTATTTGCTGTTTCATGTGATTTAGTATGTCACCAAAACTAACTTGTGATAGAACTTCATTTTGTGGATTTAGTATATGTGTATCAGCAGGTGTATCAGATCCCAGTGTGTTATCCAATGTATGCCATTCAATATCAATTAAGTCGTCAGTAGCAAGTATACCATTTGAAATAGTTACTTTGTTATTAGCTAATGTAAATGCAGTAAATGGTTCACCATTTTTTGTAATGGTTAGGTTGTCTGCAATGCTATTACTGTTTACATAAATGTATCCATATACGTTTACATCACTAACACGACGATATAAGATAACAGCATTAAAAAATGTATCTGGAACCAATAGTGTGCGCTCGTTATTAGATGGTGTGCTTAACGATATATTTTGTGCAACTGTAAATGCTGTTCCGTCTGGATTTAAAAACTCTAGATCGTATATATCAAAATTTGTAACAATATTATATGTCTTGTTTCTATCAATAAACAATCTTGGATTAAGTCCATTAACACGTATAGAATCAGAACGTGTATGTGTTTTGTTATACTGATGCACTTGCAACTTGTTTTTGCGCTCTGACCATTTAAAGGTATCGTATGACTCAATGTCTGTAGTGCCAATATCAATAACAAGTGGTTTACTTACATTAGTTGCTACGTGTTGTATATGTTGCTTAACTGGTTGTTGGTCTCTAACTTCGCTCCAGCCATTGTAATACTCATCATCTTTTTTGTAGTAGTAAAATCCTGTTATTTCGTTAGTGTTACTTGCATCGTTATTTGTTGGGCTATCAACTGAGTTAAACTCAACATAGTTATAACGTTTACTTCCAAGATCTATATCAAAACCTAGTCCTGGTGTGTTGCCGTAATCTACATAACGTGGGCTAAATCCTAGTGCAATATCTTGTTTTGTATTACTAGTACCGTAGTTAAAAATATTATCGCCTGCAAACGTACTATTTGGATATTTTGTACTATTGTCCAAAGGTGTTAGTGTTGTATCATATAAGTTAAACTTGATACCTTGACTGCGATATGATTTTTGTTGTGCATAAATCCACTCGTTACCGTCCCAGTACCATTCACTGCCACTGTAAATGTTGTTTGGATATGTTTCGCCTAATACGTTGTTGTAACCTATACGTACATTAATACCTGCTTTAACCGGTACAGTGGTTGCACTTGGTCCATAAATTTGTGTTAGCCCGGTAACTGTGCCGCCGCTGTTTACTTGTACACTATAAATGTTGTTGTTAAATCCAACTGATGAATTTAAAAACAGTATAGTATCGCCATCCGCCAAGTTACGTGCTTCAACTTTGCTCCAATATTGTGCATTTTCAACATAGCTTGGGTTTTTAGATGTAGTGTGTGTTTTAATACAGTTCCAAAAACTATCTACACCATTACTTGTGAGCTTTACACTTGATCCATATTCAAAGCCCTGGCTAGTCCAAGATGCTGTAATAGTTTGTACTGCTAAGTTCCAGTTTGTTTGTCCTATAATCTCACCAAAAGGATCAGCAACATTATCAACAATGTGTGTTACACTACCTAAACTACTAGTTGCAAAGTTATACTTTTCAATACCAGCTTTGAATTCAATAATAGGACGAACACCACGGAAATTGTCTTGTAAGTATGTCGATGCTGTAACACCAGGATGTTGATAGTCAGTGTAGTCTGCAATAATTTTAACTACATCTTCATGTATCCAGAGATTACGTCTACTCCAAACACTTTGATCTGGACTGTTTCTTTCCTCTACTACATAATCTCTACTTAATACATCATAAGATGTGAAGTCATATGTTGGGTAAGTAAAATCATAATCATCAGTATCCCATTGGCTAGGCTCTTGTGCACCATATACTGTGTCGTTAAACCAAACACGTTTTCCAAAACCATATGTTCCAGGACCTTCAAACTGCTTTGTTAGTGAGATACCAGTGCCAACACCGTCTACAATATAAGTGTGGTCTTTGTTATACTCTGAACTACCACTTGCATCTGCACCAGTAAATCGTACACGCATTCCGTTTTGGAATGCCAACTGTTTTCCATTTGACAGTGTAGGTGTTTTATAATATGGTAAGCCAATGATATCAGGAATATGAATAGGATCAGCTGCGGTTACTGGAATTGTACATACTGGTAAAAAGTCTACTAACCAAAAGTAGTGATGATGGTTGATAAACATGTCATAGTTAATTGGCAAATCAAGTGTGTAGCCTGGTTCGTTTAATATGCGGTTTACATTTGTAGTATCTACTTCATTAAACTTTAACATATCAATCAAGTCATCATATGAAATTGCTTCTATAATATTATCTTGATTGTCACGAACAACTCCCCCTGGTACAACCTGATGTTGGTCTGCACTACGGCCGTCTGTTAAAAATCTGTCACTAGTAACATCTTTATTTTTGCGATCACCTACATAGTAATTAACCGCTTCCATACTACCACTTGACATTAACTGTTCAAGTGTGCTGTTTAAAAACTTTTTGTTAACGCTTGTTTGAAAGATTGCTGGTAATAAATCTACAGTATTACGTGTTCCGACATATTCAGAACTTTCACCTGGTCTAGTAGATTTTTTAGCTACTATCGGTTTAGCATGAAACTTACTCATTTAATGTTAACTCCACTGTTTGCTGCAATTGATGTAGGATTATATGCTGTACTCTTGTTTACAGTTATATCGCCTATTGTTATTACTGGTAGGAACAGTTCATCACTGTCACTAATTATCTCAAATAATGCATTAGTACTTGCTTGGTTATCAACACTCTCAATACCAACTTGTGCAACTTGTCCAACTGTGTTGTTGTGTATATATGCTGCTAATTCAGTAAAGTAAAAAGTTTCTCCAAAGTCCCAATTATCAACATTAAAATATTGATCGATCAAACGTATTATTTCTTGTTTAATTTCAGTATCACTTAGTGTACAGTTGGTAGTTTTGGTTATGTTAAATTTAGCTTGTAGTTCACTACTTGCCAAGTTTCCAAATAATATTTTATATTTGACTGGTCTGTATATAACTTGATCACTGATTGATTTTTTGTTGTCTAAACGCTTAAACAAGTCGTTTAAACTACTGATAGTAGGCGTTTGTGGTTTAGTATAACCACGTCCGTCATATTTTGCCCACGATCTAAATAAGTTCTCATAGCTTGTTAATAGTACGTATGTATCAATAATATTAGTTGTAGCTGGGTCAATAACTTGGTTTACATCAGCAATACGACTGTATTTGCTTGACAAGTTGCCTCGGCCTGGTACAGTATTACTGCCACTGTCGTCACGTACTTCATATGTAAATCCGTCAACAGTTTTTGTACCTAAGTTAATATTTTCGTCTCCAACAATGTCATGGAAGGCGCTTGGATTAATTGGGTATCCATCATTAGTAGGACTCGACAGTGTCAACCTAATTTTATTAGGATCTGTGTAGCCGTCTGGATATGTAAAGTATCCAAATGCATTCATTGTATAATCTGTGCCAAGTGGCAAACTATTGGATGTACTTTTTGTGTTAATGCCCAATACTTTAATATTGTCTTGACTTGGTTTAAGTGTTTCGCTACTAAATGTTTCAGCAAAATTTAAGTTTGCAAAAGTAATTTGTTCATCACTACCAAATACATAACGTGTTTTACGTGTTACAATTTCCCATTGTGATGCAGTGTAGTTAAGTCTTATAATCCAACTGTTATCAAGTCCAGTACCATTAGTGTCGCCTTCGTATGTTCGATTCCAACTACTTGGATCATTGTTAGTTAAACTACTAGTAACTAAGTCACTACCATCAACTATTGCCCATTCCTGTGTTGTTGCATCGTAACGTAATCCAAAACTGTTATTGTTTGTTAATAATGTTAGGACATTTGTTTTTACTGCGCTTGTTAAATCGTTACTCCAACTTGGAATAATACGTTTAATACGTGCACCACTAGGAATAACACCACTAAGTGTAATACTGCCTCTTCCCAACATATCAATACCAGTTGGTGTACCAGTGTTATTATCAATACCCAGTCCATCATTGTAAATGCCAGTTACTCTTACCCATTGTGTGTTTGCACTTTTAACTACGGCTGTTGCTGTTGCTTGTACACTTGCTCCACCGCCGCTAAGTGTAATACTAGTTGCACTATCGTAACCTAATCCTGCATTAGTAATGGTTATACTAATTACACTGCCGCTTCCGTCAATATTTGCAGTACCAGTTGCGCCTGTTCCTGCACCAGTAATAGTAACTGTTGGTGCACTAGTATAACCTGTGCTACCATCTACAATTTTAATACTGTTGATATATCCAATTTTATAAGGTGGAGTAACAAACTCAATAATTGAGTTTATATCAATTTTGTCCATTGGTGCAATACCATTTGACTTAACTCGTTGTATAGTACTTGTATCATCAGTAAGATAGCCAGTGCTTGTATCAGCACCTTTGGTAACTTGGTTCCAACGAAATGCATCTGTTGCACTACCATTAGCATTGTAGTAAACAATGTTAGCAGTTGTATTAGTATATTGTGTTGCTGGTGCATAGGCTCCGTCTGGACCATAATACTGTCTATCATAAAAGAAGTTTTTAACTTCTGGGTTGTCTAATAGTGGCTTAATGTACCTGCTGTAAGTTTGCTCACTGTTTAAATTTGTAGGCAAACTAACTACATTACGTGCCGCAATGTCTTGTCTATATAGATAACCATCATCCAAGAACTGCATAGCATCGCTATAACTTCCAGTTGGATCATTGAAATCTCTAAATCTACTGTGTCCACTATGTACACGGTTCACGCTTTTAATTTTGCGGATATTTTCACTAACAGTTAATGGGAAGATACTGTAATCTTCTGCTGTTACTAGTCTATCCTGTGTACTAAAGAACCGGCCTGCGTTGTCTTTAATACTTTGTAAACTTTCACGTTCACTTGCATTGCTTACTCTAGATTTTAAACTTGCAGTAAACACAGCACGATACGTATTTCCATCATTGCCTGTGTAATTAAAGTTGTATGTTGTTTGTCCAAAACTTTCAGGGTTTAGTGTGTAACTACGGTTAAGACCTGTACGATACCAAACTCTAATAATACCACGTGGAATATTACCATATAGCCCGTCACCAAACACAATACTAATTTTATCATCTTCTCTGCTACTTACAGTATAGATGTTTCTAAAGTTATTGTTGAGATTATTATATATTGAGTTAAGTCCAAAAATACGATCAACTTGGCTCCAATTAGTTATTACTTGTCCAAGTTCGTCCACGTTTTGTACCCAAATGTTTCCGTTTGCAACATTTATATCGTCAATATCAAGTACAAGGTTAGGAAGTCCATCAGTGATTTCAAAGTCCCTAAATTGTAGTGTACCCTGTTTGAATCCTAAAAAGAATCCAGTGTCTGGTGAGCTAAATCCACCATTGTCATTACGGTATAGAATATCAAGGGCGCCGTAGGGATCAGGAGTTTTTTCTTGTATACGGTTTGCATTGCTGTCATAATATAAACTGTGCGCACCAAATGTACTACGTGCACCTGTAATAGTTGCACTAAATTCTGATGAAGGACTTTGTCCTGTACTAGTAGTACGATAAATTTCATTAGTGATACCGTCACGTAAACTTTTACTAAATGGTGTACCAAATTGGTTACTACCTATAAACACTGCATTCATTACTGTAATAAAGTTTTGGTATGCCGCTGGATCTGTTACATCTTCAAACTGCAAGTCAACATTTGCAAGACTGTTTCCGTCTACATCATATACTGTTTCACTTGTTTTGATGGTATCAATTTTTAAGTAGCCGCTTGCTACAACATTACGTGTTGGATTATAACCCAAGAACTCAGCAATACGGAGGGCGCTATCTCTACGTTCTGCTGTGCTTAAATAATTTTCACGTGAGTTAAGGTCGTTACGGAACGCTAAGTTGTGTCCCAAAAATGCCATAAGTTCTAATAAACTAGTAAACTCACTTGAACTAATCCAGTCGTTAAAGTTTTCTGGATAGTTAGTATCAATGTACTCCACCATTGCATTTTTGATTGTGTCAAAGTCATATGCTTGAAAGTTTGCTTGTGCAAAGCTCTCATAAATCACACTAAAATCTTCAGCTGCAAATAAACTGCTTTGTCTTGCGCCCTGTGCCATTATTCTGTCTCACTTGTGTATGTTAGATATAATTCTTCAGCTAGTCCTGTATCATCGTAAACAACACGTACTCGTATGTCTAACTGATGATCAGTCGGTTTGCTTAAATTTACTTCACTAAAGATCCATCTCGGATCACTGTCAACGATGTTTTGTACATCTTCTTCTGCTAGACGTTCAGTAGCAGCGTCTAACGGATCAAAAACTAAATCATGTAGTATAGATCCAAAGTTTGGATTCATTACCCGTTCACCTTTACGAGTGTAAAAGTGATTCATCAAGTCACGAAGTGCCAAGTCCTTGTCAGTAAGAACTGAGTTTATATCTGTACTATCTATTGTGCTATATCCAATGTATGTAACCATACTGATATTTATAGCAAAATTAAATACTATGTTTTAGATTTTTGTAGTAAAACGTATGATATCACCAGCTTTTAGTGATTTTGTTATAGTAATAACGTTATTAAGTAAAGTAAAGTCAAAAAAGTGTTGGATTGTTTGTCCATTAACCTCAACTAGTAATTTTTCAACTGGTTCCATACTTGGGGTATCTGTTATTGTAAAGACATTAGTGTCACTATATGTAAACTGTTCAACAACTATTGTGTTCTGATATGCTTTTGCGATAGTTCTTTTTATACCTTCGGGTGTTTTAGGAAGGAAACGTAGTGTTTCTGCATAGTATGCAAAACGTGCTCTTTGTAACTCTCCTTCATCTAATAAGCCAACTTCGTTTTTGTCACGTATATTAAATATACCATTTTGGCGCATCCAGATACGAGATTTTGATTTTCCATAGTCACTCAATCGTATAATACTTGCGGCTGTAATACAAAAAATCCTGTTAAAATTACTACGCTTAATCATACTAGCAACTGTGGACCAATCTTGATTTACAATACTATCACGCAGTTCATATAGACCTTCATCCGAGTCTACATACAAAATATCACCGTTAATGATGTAATATAATAGTAATCCATCATATACGCATTGTGGTATACTTGTCAAGCCAAATGATTTAAGTTGTCTTAATAATGTTCTTTGATTACTTTGAAAATCAGTAATCCAAATATTATATGCTTGTTGTTCAGTAATACCCTGATTAACTGTACCAACACCATAACCAGTTTGATTATAACCATTATACCGTGACATATTAAGAGTGACCAACTGTACACGGTCACTTGCAGATATGGTTTCAATATCAAGTAATGTGTTCCAGTCTGGATCTTTAAGAACAAATTCATTCCAGTCAGTATTAAATTTTTCCAATATCATCTCGGCTGTCTCCGTTCAACAGAGCTAGGGTCAGTGGCATTTGTTGCACCAGCTTGTCCAGACGACATTGAACTTCCATTTCTTTTATCCACAACTTGATTACGCCGTGTTGCAATTTCACCAGTTTTATCTTCTTCAGCATTACTATTACCACTATAATATTGAGGAAGTTTTTTGTCTGACTTTGGTTGTGTTAAATTAGATGTATCATAATCTTTTGTGCTTGTTCGTGCACTTGATGGTGCTTGTGCGGCTACTTTACTTCCTTGTGCACTGTGTCCTCCCCAAGGTTCGTGTTCTGGCACTCTTGGGTTGATACTAGTTTTAACGGTACGGTTTACACCTATATTGCCAGCTGTTGGACCAACTGCGCCAAATGCTGATGGACCGTTCAAGTCTAACATACCTTCAGTACTAATTCTACCAAAGCCTGCAGCCTTGAGTTGTAAGTTTAAGTCAGTTGTTAGACGTATATCTTTATTTGCTTTAAGTTGTATTGGACCTGTTGATGTTTCCGCTTGTATACCAGCAGCACCACGTGCCATAATATTGAATGTATCAGCATCCATATTAATGTCACCTCCAGCATAAAAGTTAAAGTCTTTTTCTGCATGATAACTTACACTGCCTGCCGCATATACATCTACATTACCCTCGCTGTCCAATTGCATCCAACTAGTGCCTTTTTGGTTTGTTATGTATACAATACCTGCACTGTCGTTTAGTAGCATTTGCGCACCGCCTGCACTACGTAAGCGAATTAAATTATCCATTCCTTCTTCACGTGATTGGTCTGGAACATAGTTTTCACCTTCTTTAAATGCAACTGTGCCATCATCCATTACAAAACTGTGTCCTGCTGGTGTTAAAAATCCTGCTACATTGCTTGGAGATTCTCGTCTACCACCACTACTGCCAATACCACGTATTGGGTCTAATCCTGTACCTTGACCGGCAACTGCATTTGCAACTGGATGTCTTGGTCTAGAATTTTGCTGTTGTTTTTGTCCAGGATCAATACTGGGACCAATTGTATCTTCGTTTTCGATTTTGCTAGCTGGTAAACCTGGTACTGCACTGTTTTTGCCAACAGTTGGCAAAACGCCAAGTAAAAACCCAGTTACATCATCACCAGTAAATGCAACAAGTACCTCAGTACCTGGTGCTGGTGGAGGGAAGGATGCACCATATGTAACTGTAGCATCTAGCATACTAATTGAACCACCAAAAGGAGAAACAGTTCTTACTTTTGGAAATAGTTGTCTTTGCTCTCGAGTGTCTGTATCTCCAAATCTGTGTGATCCTAAAATTTGAACATATATTGCACCGCCATAATCTGCATCCGAAATTTCAATAACCTTAGCACTATATACACCATTTGGCATACCCATGCCGCTTCGGTTCCCGCTTGTATATGCTGCAGGAACACCGATACTTTCACGGTTTAAATTTGTTGATCTATTTTGCTCTTTTGACATTTTAATCCTTTTACTTAGTTCGTTGCATTATACATATTTACTAGCCAACTTGGTGTGCTATGGTCTCGTGTATCACCAGATCCGCCCCAATAGGGTGCAGCATTTGAACTTAGGTTTGCACCAATTCCTGGTGTCATCGCAATATCATAATGATGTACTACACCACTCATATACAGTTCTCTTCCAGTTCCTTCATTAGGATTGGCAATACCAACACTTGGTGTTAACCCGTTTGCACGAGTGTCATTTAAGAAGTTTTGTGTATAGTTTTGTATAAGAGCAAGATCAGCAGGATTTTCCACAGATAATAATCTATTACCATCATAAAGACTAATGTCAGCTGCATACCCATTATGTCTGCCACTTCCGCCAGGTCCTCTATTTCCGCCTCTTGGTGATATAACACCAGTTAGACCAGTTGCTGCTGCCGCCGCTTCCATAGAACTCAATAATCGAGGATCTATATTAGATGTAGATCCTGTCGTATTATTACTACCAGTTATAGTACCATTGCCAGATCCAGTTGCATTTGGATCAAGTGTTGTGCTAGTATCAGGTTGTTGTTGACTAGCAACTTCATTTGGTAGTACATCATTCTCTGGGTCTGGGTTAGGTCCTTGATAACCTTGCTTCAACGTTCTAGTTGGTTGTCCAATTACTCTTCCTTCTAGTAGTTGGTCCAGCAACTCTTCATTATTTGTATTTGTATCTCTAAAACTTTCAAGTGTTTGTTTAAACTCTCCCATCATGTATGTACTAGTTACTGTGATAACACGATAAAGTGCAGTTATACTAAAATTAGTAAGCTCTTGATTCATAAAGCCTTCTTCATTTTCATAAACTGGCAAACGTACATTTAGAAAGTATCCAACACCACCAACATCATAGTCTGCTTGATTACTATTTGAAATACTGGCTCCTTTTGGTTTACCTAACCAGTATGGATCTCCACGTATTTCAAGTCTTTGATCAACCATTTCACCAGTTGCATTAAGATTAAGCTCTAGTGCACCAAGCATTGCAGTTCCAGGGTCATCCAGTGTATCAGCACCACTAGCTGCTAAACTATCTCCTACTGTACGATAATCAAATTGCATAGATTCGTTAAGTTCATTTTGTACTTTTCGTTCTCGATGTGATCCAGCAAAAACATCACTTTGTGTTATATACCTATTTGTTATAGGATTAAGTTTCAATTCCGCTGGATTGGCTGTTCGTTCACGTAGTTCTGCCCCTGCTTCTTGTGCTGTTTTTTCAGTCGAAATCACCTCCTTTTTGGCGGCTTCTAGTTGGCTTTTATTGTCTTGAATTTGTTGTTGTACAAAAAAATCTTCATTTGGTGAAACGTTAACTCCTATATCCGTCTTCGCTTCTAATCGTTCAATCTCACGTTTTATACTTTTAACCCGATTAACAGCATCAACGTATTGTGCTTTTGCTTCGTAACTTCTTGCTTCTGCGGCATCCAGTCCTGGAAAGGATGCATTTGTGCCAAGTGATCCGCCAGCAATAGGTTGCGTAACAAAAAACAAAGTGTTAAAACTTAAATCTAAATTCAGTACTTCACTATTAAGTCCAGTGTATGTGTAGTCATAACGTTTTTTTAGTAGACCATGGGTAAGTATATTGTTTAATCTTTTCTGTTGTAACTCAGAATCTTGTGTTAGTTGACCAAAACTTACAGGATCATGTATACCCTCTGGTGTAATATAAGCCTGAATGTTGTATATAAATTTACGCTGATAGCTTTTAGCTACTGGATCATAATTATTTTTATACTCAACTTCTGTTTTAAATGAAAACCATTTTAACATATCTGCCAATTTAGTAGATTTTGCTATGCCGTCATTGGCATTTGCTTTGGCAAATTGGTTTCTTCCAACAATTGGTATCTTTTTAAATTCTTTTGTTTGTAGTACTGCCGCTGCAACGGCTGCCGTCATACTTGTTCCTTTGTGTAACGTAAATTCAATAACATTACCTGCCGCTGACATACTAACGTTGCGACTTTCTTCAATATGTTCACCAGTAACAGCATCAAACACCCAGTCACGCCACTGGTCAGTTTCATCTATCGTTCCAAACTCATATATACTTGGATACATTCTAGCAATAGTTGTATCACAATGTTTCTCACATTCTCTGTTAAGTTCTGTTGTAAAGTTATCTAAAAATTCTCCAAACGTTGCAGCACGTACACTTATATCTGATTTCAAGTGAAAGTCCATACGATTATATGCAGAATATTCAGTTTCAATAAATGTAACTTGATAATTTGTTGCACTATCAGTATGTTTTATTTGAAAGTCTGTAATGTCAGTAACATAGTAAAACGGTCCTACCTCTTTGTCTGCCATTGCACTGCCGTCTTGATTCCACCCACGGAAGTTTAGCTCAAGCAAATATGTTGCTTCTAAGTGATTTTCAAGTTTTAGTTGTTTGGCTGCTAGTATTATACGATTATAAAATGTCATACCAAGAACTTCAGTGAATGTAATATCAAAACTATTAGCTACTGCATTTCTATTTTCTTTTGCAAATGCTAACTGTGTTTGCTGTATTACATTTTCAATACTAATCTCATTTTCAACACCTGTTTCAGCAAGTGTAATAAATTCTTTATTGTCAAGATTTTCTTCAAATTGTTGGGCTTTGAGTGGACTAATCATATGGATTGCCCAATTATAAGTGTAGGTATCGAATTGATTTAAAACATTTGGTTGATATTTACTTGCACTACTTCTAACAGCATCTCGAGTTTCGAGACTTGCATTTCTAGCGGCTTCTTGAGCGGCGGCAAAATTTCTTTCTGCTATTCGATCCAATGCACTAAGTTCACCACCATTGGTGTTATTTCTGATTGGCATTTAACTTGCTCCGAATGCTGTTGACTTTGATGGTACTTTAATTTCTAAACCTGCTACAAAGTCATTAATTGGATCTCTTAGCTTATCACGATTATAGTGTACAAACACCCACCAGTATCTCGAGTTGCCGTAAATTTCAAATGCAAATAAGTCAGGTCGTTTGTGATAACGATTGTCAATTTTAACCAGTTTTACTTGCTGACTAAGGTTGGCGTTTTTTAATTTTGGGTTATATATGTTCAAGTACTTTTTGTTTTGTGTAGTTTGCGCATAGTTACTAGAGTTTGAATAATTTGCCATTAGATAAATCCTTTTCCGTATGCTGACCCACTAATAAAATCGTGTTTGCTAAAATCCTTTTTTTGCTTTGCTGGGTTAACTGAAACTAATAAGTCTAGAGCAATAGTTTGTACTGCTGGCAATGCTTGCGGTTTACCGCTTGTGCCAATCACTTCAACTAAATCAGTGTCACTTTGAAACGGTATACTTACATTTCCTAGTAGCACAGGTATATTGTTAAACATTTGTTCTCCAAAACTACTAAAATGTAAAAGAGGAGGTGGTGTGCCTGCAACTGGTGATAGGTTAGCATCTGTAAACCCATAATACATTTTTGATACACTACGTAAGAAGTGAATAACTCCTTGTGTATAAAGATGTTCTTCTTGTGTAACATTACTAAATTGTGCTGTTACTTGTATAGTTGGACTGGGGGTTCCACTGTATGCATATGTTGTATAATTTGTATGAGTTAAATTATAGGGTGTATAATTTACTGCTTGGTTATATACAATATCCGGCTGAATAGCAAATACTATACCGTCAGTATTACTTAATTCCGCCGCAGGGCCACTATAATAGCTTGCTGGACCAGTTAGTTTTGTTCTTGCTTCATTAGACACTGCCATTTAGTTTATCCTTTATAAATTCATATACTTGTGGATTAAATGTACCAAAGAAATCTGTAAATGCTTCTTGTCTTTTCTTTTCTTCTATACCATCCATCCGCATTACATTTCTAAACGTAGTAGCACTACGTCCATCATCTTCTACTGGAACAGTGTAAATATATCCAGCTTCGTCACTACTTACTAATGGTTTGCCGTCTTGATACATACGTAAATATCCACCAGTTTTTAAACGTCCTGCATCCTTTTCACTAAACACCAGTAGTACCGCAGTATTATTTGGATCTTTGTTAGTTAAGCTAATGTCAGGTTGATATGGACTAGTGCGTACAATTTTGTCAGCAGGTATACCAAACATGTCTGTCATAATGCCTGTCTTTTCCTCATAACTAAACGGATCCTTTTCAGGTTGCGCATTTTTAGCAATTGTAGTAGCGATAAATACATTAGAGGAACCAAACTTACGAACAAGGTTCATGTAAACTTTATGATGACCACTGTGCATAGGCTGAAATCTACCTCCGTACATAACGGCAATATCAGTTGCTTCAGCTTCTGTAAGTTGTGAGTATCTCATGTCTATTCTCCTATCATACTATTTATAGCACCAGTAAACTACAACTATAACCAGAAGAACTTGACATTATATCTAGATGTGTTATAATAACACTAATTTAAGGAAAAACTATGAGAAAACAGAATTATCTTAACAACAAGGATATGCTGAAGGAAATACATAAAAGTAAACTAACCTATTGTCACTCAGTTGATGACGAATATGGTAGATTTGATATCATTGTAGACAACTACGAAGATATTTTTGATCCAGATATTATCCAACAAGCAAGAGAGAACAGAGCTAGTGTATTAAGTTCACAAGGTTATGAGGAATCATACAAAAGATGGCAAGACGCTGGCAGACGTACAAAAGATAAACCAAAGCAAGCTGAAACAAGAGTACAACCTGAAGAAATTGATCCAGACGACTTAATCTTTAGATTAATGACATTTGAACATGTACCTGGTGATTCAAAACGTAAGACTAACCCTAAAACAGAAGCAGATCGTCACGTTAAAGTTAACTTTCCACCATTTAAACACTATGCAAAACGTGATGGTGAAACACAAGAAGTAGTACGAAGCCACTGGGAAGGTGGGATCGACAACGGAAAATTTAGCACAACACATGGACACACAACAAATGAATTAGCAAAGATGTATATTAAACTATGTGAGCGTTATAGTATGCGCAGTAATTGGCGAGGATACACGTATGTAGATGAAATGCGTAGTCATGCACTAATGCAACTATCTCAGATAGGTTTAAAATTTAACGAAGCAAAGAGTCAAAACCCATTTGCGTACTACACAGCAGTTGTTACAAATAGTTTTACAAGAGTTCTTAATCTTGAAAAGCGTAATCAAAATATACGTGATGATCTGTTACAAGAGAACGGGTTTAATCCTAGCTTTAGTAGACAACTTGACCATGAAGCAGCGTCCAAAGCAAAATGGGACGAACAAATGGAAAAAGATCGCAAAGAGGCAACTGGAACAAATTTCTAGTTATACTTGACAAATCCTAACATAGAGTATATTCTAACTACATGACATTTTTTAATAAAGCGGCGTGTTTTACTGACATTCACTTCGGAAACAAGAATAATAGTAAACAGCATAACAAAGACTGCGAAGATTTCGTAGATTGGTTTATTGCGAACAGCAAAGACTGTGAAACTTGCATATTTTTAGGCGATTGGCACCACCACAGAGCTGGTGTTAACGTTAGTACACTGAATTATAGTGTAAACAATGTAAGGAAACTAAGCGAAAACTTTGAAAAGGTGTATATGATTATGGGCAACCATGATTTATACTATCGTGAGAAACGTGAACTTAATAGTTTGCCATATGCGGGCTTATTTGATAACGTTACCTTAGTTGAAGATGTATTTCAACAAGATGATGTTGCATTAATACCCTGGCTAGTGGGAGACGAGTGGAAACACATCAACAAAATAAAAGCACGTTATATGTTTGGGCACTTTGAGTTGCCACACTTCAAGATGAACGCAATGGTAGAGATGCCTGATCATGGTGGTATTAATGAAAGCCACTTGCACGGTCCTGAATATGTATTCAGTGGACATTTCCACAAGCGTCAGCACAAAGGTAACATTCATTATCTAGGGTCACCATTTCCGCACAACTATGCTGATGCATGGGACGATGATAGAGGAATGATGAAGTTAGAATGGGGCGGTAAGCCAGAACATTTAAACTTTGATGGTCCAAGATATCGAACTGTGCCACTGAGTAAGCTAATTGACGATGCTGACTCTATTTTAAATCACAATACATACTGTCGTGCTGTACTAGATGTGAATATTACGTATGAAGAAGCAAACTTTATTAAGGAAACGTTTGCGGCACAATATCAATTACGTGATATTACACTAATGCCCAGTAAAAAAGAAGAACATGCACAAGATTGGCGGCAAGTAGACGATTTAGAGGTTGAAAATGTAGACCAGATAGTGTATAATAGCTTAAATGCTGTAGACAGTGAAATGATAGACAAAAAGTTATTAGTGGATATATACAACAACCTATGATTATTATTAAAGACATCACAATCAAGAATTTCATGAGTGTGGGTAATGTTACTCAGGCTGTACGATTTAACGACAATGGACTTACACTTGTACTGGGCAACAATGTTGACTTAGGCGGAGATGGTAGCCGTAATGGCACTGGTAAGACAACAATAATCAATGCACTATCATATGCAATGTATGGTAATGCACTTACTAACATACGTAAAGACAACCTTATCAACAAAACAAATGGTAAAGGTATGATAGTTACACTGGACTTTGAAAAAGATGGTGTTAACTATCGTATCGAACGAGGTCGCAAACCTAACCTTTTTAAATTTTATGTTGACAATATCGATACTGACGAAGGCAACGAGGCACAAGGTGAGAACCGCCAAACACAAGAACAAGTGGATAAACTGTTCGGGATGAGTCATGATATGTTTAAACATATTATCGCCTTAAATACATATACAGAGCCCTTCCTTAGTATGAGAGCAAATGATCAAAGAGCGATCATTGAACAACTACTTGGTATCACTATGTTAAGTGAGAAAGCGGAGGCTCTTAAAGAACAACAAAGGTTGAATAAAGATGCAATCAAAGAAGAAGAGTATCGAATTAAGGCAGTTGAAGATGCAAATCAAACAATTGCGAAGAGTATTAGTGACCTTGAGCGTCGACAAACCCTCTGGCAAACGAAAAAACAAGAAAGCCTGCAAGAACTAGAAATAGCTATCAACGTATTAGATAAAGTTGATATTCAAGCAGAGATCGCAAAGCATAAAGAACTAGCTGAGTACTTGTCAAAGAAGAGTCGGCTAGACGATGCTAACCGCTGGATCTCCAGAATAGATGCTGATACTAAAAAACTAGATAAACAAATTATCAAACTAGAAAAAGAGATAGTACTACTTAAAGATGAAAAATGTCATGCATGTGGACAAGAGTTACACGATAACAGTCATGAAGAATTGCTACGTAATAAAGAAGACCAACTAGCTGATGCACGTATGCAAATTTTAGCTAACGGTTCGCAAGAGCAAGAACATACAGAAGTGATTGCTGAAATAGGCGAACTAGGTCAACTACCAAGTACACTATATAATACAGAGCAAGAAGCGTTTCAACACCAGAACCAAGTTGATAAATTACTTACAGAATACGGAAACAAACAATCCGAAACAGATACATATCAAGAACAAATTGACAGTCTAAAGGAAACTGCACTACAAGAAGTTAGTTGGGATAAGATGAATGAACTTGTGCGTATAAAGGAACACCAAGACTTCCTGTACAAACTGTTAACAAACAAAGATAGCTTTATACGTAAACGTATTATTGAGCAAAACTTACAGTATCTAAATTCTAGACTTGCATACTATTTGACTAAACTGGGACTTCCACATGAAGTTTCGTTTCAACCAGATCTCGCTGTAGAAATTACAGAACTTGGTCGTGAACTAGACTTTGACAACTTATCTAGAGGCGAACGTAATAGGCTAATACTTGGACTTAGTTGGAGTTTTAGAGATGTATTTGAAACTATGAATACGCCACTTAACTTCCTTGCTATTGATGAACTTGTTGATAGTGGAATGGATACTAATGGTGTTGATAGTGCACTCAGTGTACTTAAAAAAATGGAAAGAGAAAGAGGCAAAAACATTTTCCTCATCTCACATCGAGATGAACTGCAAGGTAGAGTTAATACTATCTTACAAGTTATTAAAGAAAATGGCTTTACATCATTTAGTGTAGACACGGAGATTGTCGACATTGCTGGATGATATTGATAAAGATTTACTACAAAGCCTAGGAGGCATGATATTTGAGTCTCCTGATAAAGGCAAAACAATACGTAGTAGACCTAGTCCTGAGCATCCAATCTTTCTACTTTCTAACGGAATACTACCAATCGATATTTGGTACAAAATATACGGAGACGGATAATGGGAGACGACTACTTAGGGACATCATCAACCTACACTATTACTACTGATAGCGATATTAGCGGCGATTACAGTATTGATTTGTCTGATGTCACCGATCTTGGTGCAAGTACTACTACGTTATCAACCGGGACTTATATTGGTTCAAACCTGTCAGGAATCACATTTGGTGAATATGAAGATACGTCACGTAAAAAATTACGTGATGAAGGCGAATTACCGATTGACATTTGGGCCAAAATGTATAATAATGGAGTTATAGATGACGACTAATTATATTTTTGATCTCGATGGCACACTAACTAATGCTCGAGAGCATATTGACACACAGTTTAAAGATTTTATGCATGAGTTTACTGACAAGTACTCGTGCAGTATCTGTACTGGCAGTGACTATGCAAAGGTTGAACAACAACTTGGAAAAGAACTTACTGATAAATTCGATACACTATTTTTAAGTAGTGGCAATCATGTCATGCAAGATGGTGAAGACAAGTACAAAAGTACATGGAAGTTATCAGGAGAAGAATATTGGTTTTTGATGGAAAAAGCTGAAGATAGTAAGTTTTTTGATAAGACAGTTAGTCAACATCACAATATAGAACAACGAATTGGCTGTGCAAACTTTAGTGTTATTGCAAGAGACAGTAGCTTAATGGACCGCCAAGCATATCACAATTGGGACAATGATCGTAATGAACGTAAATCAATTGTAAAACAATTTACCGATCTATTTGGCTACAAATCATCTGCAGTGGTTGGTGGCAAAGTAAGTATCGACATAATACAAAAAGGCAAAGACAAGGCACAAATACTACAATACTTCGAAACATCAGATATTATACACTTTTTTGGCGATAAAATTACACCCAATGGCAACGACTACACACTAGCAATGGCAATTAACGAACTTGATAATGGCACCTCGCACAATGTAACTAACTGGCAAGAAACACACGAAATACTTCAAAGGCACATAAAACGGCATTTTTAATACCATAATCAGTAGATTTTGATGATAAATGATATATAGTACGTATGCATTGGACACACCATGGTATCATTGTTGAAGAGATACCAGACGATTATATTGGTTTTGTATACATCATTACAAATCTGACTAACGATAAAAAATACATAGGCAAAAAATTAGCCAAGTTCAAAAAAACTAGGCCACCACTTAAAGGCAAAAAGAGAAAAAGAAAATCATTAGTAGAAAGTGATTGGCGAGACTATTGGGGATCGTCAGACAAACTACAGGCAGACGTAGACGAATTAGGCCCAGAAAACTTTAGTAGAGAAATCTTATATTTTTGTACAACACGTGGTCAACTTTCCTACCTTGAGGCAAAAGAACAATTCGACAGAGAGGTTTTACTCACTGATGAATACTATAATGGCATAATAAATGTCCGCATCGGCGGATCTCAGGCTCTCAAAGAATCACTAAAAAATAACATACCCTCCTTGAAACCATAGTATTGAGGGCTAGAGAAACACTAGCTCGGAATCTTACTTGAGGGCGAACAAACCAAATGACCAGGCTCTGTTGAGCTATTACAACCTGGAAGTATTTCTGAGTACGTAGCCTTTATTGCGACTCAGTAGCTTGCGTTGAAAGCAGCATGTAAAGGGGTACAGCACAACCGCCTCTGCTAGTTTACTAGTTTTGCTATAAAGGTGTACAAGGTGACTGGTAATATCAGAATCTTTTGTCGTGCTTGGCCGTATCAGGCTAAGTGCGACTTTAGATCATGGTAATAATCAATTATATCAATCATGATATAATATACGTTTTCTAATGTTATCGAATGAAATAATTCAATCGAACGATAGTGAAGATTGATGATGTCGTAAGACATCAGATAAAGATAAAACTTACATAGATATAAATGAACACTTCAGATTAAAATTTTCGAGTGTTTTTGCTTTGCATGGCGTCTATTGCTTCTTTTTCTTTTTCCCTTTTCTCTGTGAATGCGTCCATAATTTCACTTAGTTGGGATAATGGCATCTGGTACAATTCGTCTACTCTAAATGCACCTTCACTGTACAATACAATATCATATAATTGTTTTCGTAGGTCTCGATTTGCTTTGGTCATTTTATCAACCATACTTTGCGCCGATTCTGGGCTAATCACGAGTCGTTTGTGAAAAAAAAAGTTGGGTTAAATTCCACTGCACTTTTAAACTTTTTACCACATTCTTCATTACTACATTCAAACTTAAACTCCTTGTCAATACCATTGGCATTGATCTGTTGGTTAATTTCTTGTAGTTTTTTGATTGTTACGCTGTCACTATTAGATAGCCAAGCAAGTATTGATGTTATATTGTCAATAACTTCAGTGGATGGTGTGATAATTTTTTCGATACTGTCTGCGAGGATCATCATACTTGCTGCTGTTGATCGCTCTAAACTTTGCTGAAAGATTTCATGCTGTTTTAATTGATCAGTTTCGTTTTCTAACTGTTGTAGCAATTGTGCATTTTCAGTTATCCTGATCTGATTACTTGTTATAGATTTCAAACTATTTGGTTTAAAAACAATAGTTAGTCCGTTACTAAGTTCGATCTCAATACCGTTTACTGGTTTTATTTGATTGAGGATGTTTATTATTTTTATCTCATATTCTTCAGTTGATTCACAGTGTGGGCATTTTGCTTCTGTTCTGAGTGTACCTTCTTCGTTATTATTAATTCGGCTTGCCAATAAGATAACGTCTACATCTGGTAGCATGATCTCATATGGATTTTCCATGTCAGGTACAATACTTTTAAGTATCTCAAATAAACTTTCGCCGTTATATACACTATCTGGAATACTCAGTAACATTTCGTCTTTGAAGCTCAAAGGCATAACACCAATCTCATTTTGATCGGACATTTTAATGTTAGATGTGTACCATTTACCCTCGGTAGGCAGTTTTATGTACATCTCTTTGTGTCTGTAAAAGTCTAGTAGTGGGTCTGTCATAATCTTCCTATAAATACATATATAAGTTATTTATCTAATAAAGTGAGTAGTTAATGGCAATAGTAAATATACCTTTTGGTGGGCAGAGTGTTCCGGTTACAGTACCGGATTTTGCTATGGAAGCAACACAACAAGATGTACTAATCCAATCACAAAAACAAACAGATGCTCTTCAACAAATTGCATCTAAAATGGGAATCAGTCTATCAAACGATCAGAATGAAATAAAAAGCAACAAGCAGTTAACTAGCCAAATACAAAAGAACGCCAAACAACAAGAAAATCAAAATAGAAGGCTTGAGTTGTCACTGGATACACTTGGACGTGGAGCAAGCAATACAGTTAATGCTATGCAACAAGCCGGTGATACTGGTAAACTATCTGACATGATCGGTAAACAAGGATTGCTGGGCAATATGGGTTTTGCCGCAATGGGTGCACAACTTGGTACACTGTTTGGTATCATGGAAGAGTTTGGAGATGCACTGGGCGCATTACGTAGAACTGGTGCTGGATTGGGTGCTGACTTGGTTGAACTCCGTGGAGCCGCCGCCGCAGTTGGTCTTGACATGCAAACACTTAGTAAACTTACTGTTGAGAATGGTGCGGCAATCAGATCATTAGGTGAAAACAGTAAACAAGGCACAAATGAATTTTTGCGATTAAACCATTCTCTGCGTGAAGCGTCAAGAGATATGGGCTTCTTTGGCATGGGCACAAAAGAAATGAGTGCTTTGTTGGTGGATGAAATTGAACTCAGACGTGCTACTAGAAATGAAGCCTTTTTGGAAGAAGGTGCTAGATCTGGCATGATTGATAGTATAAAAGAAAACATGAAGCTAAATGAAGTTATGGCTGGACTAACAGGCCAAGATGTCCAAGACCGAATTAAAGCACGTAACGAGTTTAGAAAAGATGCTGTTAATGCCGCCGCAATGTCTAGAATGAATGAAGGCCAACTAGAATCACTTAAATCACTTACTGAAGGCATGAGTCAAATGGGTACCACAGCGCAGCCATTAATGATGCAAGCAGTTAAAAACTTAATGGCTGGTGTTCCAATAGATAAATTTAACGAAGGATTTACACAATTAGCAGCCGCCGCTGGCGCTGAAGGTATTAATTTACGTGGTAGTATTGAAGATATGGCAGCTATGGTACAGGCCGGTGCTAATCCTACTGAAATCGCCGCCGCCGCAGATGCATTAGCTGGTCAATTTAAAAACATACAAGTTGATGACGGAATTTTAGCACGAGCCGCCGCCGGGCAAGAGGGTGCAATAGCATTATTAACAGCAAGAATGGAAGTATTTGCATCAAATGCAGACTCACAAGCTGAATCCTCTACATTAGTTAATGATAACTTGGAAAAACTCAATTCATCACTTGCAAGAGGTGAAGCTGTACTATCTGGTATCGCTAACCAACTTACAGTAACATCACAAAAAATCAAAGACAACTTACTAGATGGTTATTTAAAGGCGTTTGATATTAATCCAAACGATCCAAATAAGTTTGCTAATTTTATTAATCAGCTAGAACGGTTGCCAGACTCAGAAAAGTTTCAAACATTTATGAACGGTTTAATTGAGTTTACTACTGCATTAAGTGGTGCACAAGGTGTCTTATCATTGTTAGACGTGGACGGTTCGGGTAAATTAGAACGTGGTCTTAATATTGGACTATTGGTAGCGGCAATTGCAAAACAACTAGGCGTTACTGGTGTTGCTGCAGGTGCTATTCCTGGATTACGCAAAGGTGGCGCAACCGGACCTGATCAAGCCCGTAGACAGATGGATCCGAGTACTCTTAACGGTATCGGACTCAATGCTTTATTCGCCACTGGAGGCGCACTTGCGGCTACTGTTGCAATGAAAACAACAGATGGTAAAGAAATCGGACCTGAGAACCCTATGCCAGTAACAATTATGAAAGTTGAAAATGGTGCATTTTCTCAGGTAACTATCAAAACTAGTACAACAAGTTCTAATTAATAGATACCTTGACAACTGGATAAATACATGTTACAATACAAGAAATATAGGACAAATCAATGAGCTGGAAAAAGCACTTTACAGTATACCAAGGACAAAGTCAAGAAATGAAACCTAGCACGTCTAGTCGTTTCCAAAGCTGGCTACCTGAAGTATACAGCGGTCAACCTAACCGTGTTGAACGTTATTCACAATATGACCAAATGGACATGGATAGTGAGGTAAATGCTGCACTTGATATTATCAGTGAGTTTAGCACACAAACGGACGAAACAACACAACTACAATTTAGTTTAAAGTATGTTGGTGATGTTACTGAAAGCGAAACAAAGATTCTAGAGCAAACACTACGACAATGGTGTAAGTTACAAGACTGGGATAAACGAATTTTTAGAACATTCCGTAATGCAGTTAAGTATGGTGATCAATTTTTTATCCGTGATCCAGAAACTTGGGAAATGTATTATGTAAATCCAGTTGATGTTACTAAAGTTATTGTTAACGAAGCAAAGGGTAAAGAACCAGAGCAGTATGTTTTAAAGAACATTGATTTAAATATGCAAAACAAAACTGTAAGCGAGCCAGTTAGACACAGTGATTCTCACACTACTGTAAACAGTATGATGCGAGGACAAACTATTGACCGTAACGGCTATGGTGCAAGTGGCGCAGAGTATGCTAACAGTTTAGGAAACATTCAAGAATATAACGTTGATGCAACACACATTGTACATGCCGCATTAACAGAAGGTATGGATAGCGAATTCCCATTTGGTGCAAGTATCCTAGATCCTATCTTCAAAACTTATAAACAAAAAGAACTACTGGAAGATAGTATTATTATCTATAGAGTGCAACGTGCACCTGAACGCCGTGTGTTTTATGTAGACGTTGGTAATATGCCACCAAACAAAGCTATGGGTTTTGTTGAACGTGTGAAAAACGAAATACATCAAAAACGTATTCCAAGTAAAACAGGCGGTGGTAGTAGTATTATGGATGCAGCGTATAACCCGCTGTCAATCATGGAAGATTACTTTTTTGCCCAAACAGCAGAAGGACGTGGATCTAAAGTTGAAGTTTTACCAGGTGGTGAAAACTTAGGACAGATTGATGACTTACGTTACTTTACAAACAAAATGCTTAGAGCATTGCGTGTGCCTAGCAGTTACCTACCAACTGGACCAGAAGATGGCACAGCAAGTTATGTAGATGGTAGAGTAGGTACAGCATTTATTCAAGAGTACAGATTTAACCAATATTGTCAGAGACTACAAAACATCATTGTACCAGTATTTGACAACGAGTTTAAACTGTTTATGAAGAACAAAGGTATTAACATTGACAGTAGTATCTTTGAACTTAAATTTGTAGAACCACAGAGCTTTAGTGAATACAAAGAAATCGAAGTACATGCTGCCAGAGCAAATGTATTTGGTTCACTTGAAGGTGTAGATTATCTAAGTAGACGATTTATGTTAAGCAAGTACCTTGGTCTTACAGAAGATGAAATCCTCAAGAATGAAGAAATGTGGATGGAAGAAAACAAATCAGGAGTAACACCGAGTGCAGAAAGCGATCCAGGTCTTGGAAGCGTAGGCGTGCGTGGATTTGACATTGGTGGTGACGAAGTACCTGATATGGGTGATATAGAAGCTGGCGATACAGAGTCTGGCGAATCACCAATTAGTGGTGTAGAAAATACAACAACACCAGCAGGAGGAGATGACAATGCGCAGTAATGAATTTTTAGTAGAGTATTACGAAGCAGAAGATAACGAGTATTCAAATCGTAAAATAGACGATGTTCGACGCAGTAGATTAACACTAAAACATATTAATAGACTACGTAAACAACGTGAAATTCACAAGACAGAACATGCGCAAAGGACTAGTAGAGTACAACAAATCTACAAACGACCTGCAGCACAATAGTAACAAATTTATAAAATTTAAGGCGTAAAAAGTACTTATCTTGGTATTTTCACCAAAAAGTACAGTTTTTACGCCTTTTTTCTATGGTAAAACGTATTGGTAATAAATAATACTTGTAAACCAGTAATGGTAAGCCTGAATATTTTAAGGAGATATAAAATGAGCAATCATAAGGATTCACTAGTTAAGGTCCTTGAATATCTAGTTAACGAAGATCGTGAAAAAGCGTCAGACCTTTTACACGATGTATTTGTTGAAAAAGCAAAAAACCATTGGGCGTCACTTTCAGAGAGTGATGAATCAGTGGAAGAAGATATCCAAGAAGAAGACCTAGACGAAACATATGATGTTGAAGTTGAAGAAGGCATCGACAACTACGATGCAGAAGCAGACTTTTTAGACGACATCGAAACAGCGGAAAATGAAATTGAAGCTGAAGAAGTATATGGCGAAGATGATGAGCCAGAAATGGACATGGAAATGCCAATGGGCGACGAAGGTGAAGAAGGCGAAGAAGCCGCAGAACCAGAAGAAGCTCTAGCAAATGTCGAAGACGCAATTGCAGAACTACGTGCAGCATTTGCTGACATGATGGATGAAGAACCAGCTGAAGAGCCAGAAATGGAAGAAGAAGTTGCTTTTGAATCAGAAGAGTCAGACGATGACGAAGTTGAAGCAGTTGAAGAAGGCGCATCAATGTCAGCAGTAAGTGTATCGCACTCTGCAGGCGACGACGGTGCACATTCACCAGTTGGCCCAGGTGACAAATCAATGTCAGACGCCAAGCCAGTTGACATCGCAGGTGGCTCAGCAGAAGCAGGTGGCAAAGCGCCAGCAGCTAAAGACATGGGTGTTACAGGACCACAAGAAGCAGGTTCGCCAAGTGCGGCACCAGCTCCAAAGCGTGAAACAACATCAAGCACTGGTCCAGTAAGGGCGATGAAGTAATATGTCAGCAATTATTGAGCACCTAACATTTAATCAGGCAAACATTGTCACCGAAGCAATTGAAGAAGCTAACGGTGGGAAAAGCCTGTATATGAAGGGTATCTTTATTGAAGGCGATGTACGAAATCAAAACAATAGAATTTATCCAGCCAAAGAAATTCATCATGCTGTTAAAGCAATCAATGAAAAAATTAAAGGTGGATATTCAGTATTAGGTGAAGCTGATCACCCAGACGACCTTAATATCAATCTCGATCGTGTGTCACACATGATTACAGAGATGGATGTTTCAGGTAACAACGGTATCGGCAAACTTAAAATCCTTCCAACTCCAATGGGAAACATTTGTAAAACCCTTTTGGAGTCAGGAGTCAAACTAGGCGTGTCAAGCAGAGGCAGTGGCAACGTAAATGAAGACGGTCATGTTAAAGAATTTGAAATTATTACCGTGGACATTGTTGCTAATCCAAGTGCTCCAGATGCTTATCCCGATCCAATTTATGAAAGAATTATGAATCATAAACGGGGTAATGTGTTACTGGATGTTGCTTCTGCAGTTAAGCACGACGATCGAGCACAGCGTTACCTCCAAGAAGAAGTGACGCAATTTATAGAGAACCTAAGGTATAGGAGAGATTAATATGGCTCACTCAATAGATGAACTATTAAGCTCCGGAAAGCTCTCGGAAGAGGTTAGATCTTCAATTTCAGAGGCTTGGGAAACTAAGCAATCTGAACTACGTGAAGAAGTTGCTTCAGAACTACGTGAAGAGTTTGCAGAACGTTATGAAAATGACAAATCGCAAATCGTAGAAGCAATGGATACAATGATTGGCGAAGTTATTGCAAAAGAACTTGAAGAGTTCCAAGCAGACAAAGCTAAGTTAGCTGAGGATCGTGTTGCATATCGCAAACATATGACGGAACATTCAAATGTTCTTGATGATTTTGTGATGGAAACACTTCGCAAAGAAATTAATGAACTTCGCGAAGACCGTGAGGCACAAGACAAGAACATGGCACAGTTAGAAGGCTTTGTTCTAGAACAACTCACAAAAGAGCTAAACGAGTTTCATGAAGACAAACGCTCACTAGTTGAAGCAAAAGTCAAAATGATAAAAGAAGGCAAAGAAGTCATCGAACAAACTAAACGCAAGTTTATTGAAACTGCGGCAAATAAAGTGGAAAACATTCTCGAGTCGACAATTAAGACTGAGTTAACATCGCTTAAAGAGGATATACAAGTTGCAAAAGAAAATTCTTTTGGACGTAAGATATTTGAAACGTTTGCTGGAGAGTTCATGGGCAGCTACCTAAATGAAGGTACCGAAGTTGCTAAAATGAACAAAGAAGTAGACGAGTTAAAAGCAAAACTTGATGAAACAAACAAGGCCGTTGCAGAAAAAGAAGTTCAGCTTGCAGAATCAGCACGTACAGAACGTATGGCTGTGGATAAAGCAGAGCGTAAGCTAATCATGAATGAGATGATGGCACCGCTTTCAAAACAACACAAATCAGTAATGAATGCATTGCTGGAATCTACCAAGACGGCAGATTTACAAAACGCATTCAACAAGTATCTTCCTTCAGTACTGAATGAAGCTACAAAAACTAAAACTAAGAAGGTATTAAGTGAATCTTCAAAAGAGATCACTGGTGGTAAGGCAACAGTAGCAGAAGCTAATGTTGATGCTAACATTGTCAACCTTCGAAAATTAGCCGGTATACAATAAGTTAAGGAGACCGAAAATGGCAGACAACCTAATGGAAAATTGGAGCGTAACTAAAGAAGCTCTAACAGATGGTCTATCTGGAACGAAGAAACAAGTAATGGAATCAGTACTTGAAAACACTAAAACCTATTTGTCAGAAGCAGCAGGTGCAGGTGCAACTCAAGCAGGCAACATTGCTACACTAAACAAAGTAATCCTTCCAGTGATCAGACGTGTTATGCCAACTGTTATTGCCAACGAAATCGTTGGTGTACAGCCTATGACAGGCCCAGTTGGACAAATTCATACTCTACGTGTGAGATATGCTGAAACATTTGATTCAGCAACAGCAGGCGATGAAGCACTAAGCCCATTCGCAATTGCTACAGGTTACTCAGGTAACGCAACAACTAACCGTGCAGATGCTACATCTACAATGGAAGGTCTAGCGGGTAAGAAAATGAGTATCCAAGTCCTAAAACAAACAGTTGAAGCTAAAACACGTAAGCTATCAGCACGTTGGACATTCGAAGCGGCACAAGATGCCAACTCAATGCATGGACTAGACGTTGAAGCAGAAATTATGCAAGCACTTGCACAAGAAATTACTGCTGAAATTGACCAAGAGATCATTGCGTCTCTAACATCACTAGCAGGCACAGCGGCTGACACATACGACCAAAGTGGCGTAAGTGGTACAGCAACTTTTGTTGGTGACGAACACGCAGCTCTTGCAGTTCTAATCAACAAAAATGCAAACACAATTGCAGCACGTACAAGACGTGGCGCAGGTAACTGGGCAGTTGTTTCTCCAACAGTACTAACAGTACTACAGAGTGCAACTACATCAGCATTTGCTCGCACTACAGAAGGTCCGTTTGAAGCACCAACAAACACAAAGTTCGTAGGTACACTAAACGGAACAATGCGTGTATATGTAAACCAGTATGCAGCTAACGATGACGTACTAGTAGGTTATAAAGGGTCAACAGAGACAGACGCAGCAGCGTTCTATTGCCCATATATCCCACTAATGTCAAGTGGCACAGTACTAGATCCAAGTAGCTTTGAGCCAGTTGTATCATTCATGACACGTTATGGTTATGTTGAACTAAGCAACCAAGCTTCATCTCTTGGTAACGCAGCAGACTACCTAGCGAAGATTGCTGTAACATCTAATCAACTAGCATTTGCTTAATAGCAGTTAGTTATAATGTTAAAATAGGCGCCACGGCGCCTATTTTTTTGATAATTTTTTAAAAAAAGGCTTGACTTTGGTATCAGAATGTACTATATTAAGTATATAAGTTAGACGACGGTGTAACTTAGATAGTTCAAGTAATAGCAGTCTGTAGAGGTTGTAACTTGATTTGCAGTTGTAGTGACAGCGCATGAGCATGGAGACATGAAGATGCGTATTTTGGAAGTAACTATCCGATGCAAGGTATCCTGAAATTGAGCGTGGCTCTACTAGGGATTGTTGGTATTCACAGAGTCCAACCTATCATTTTTATTTGCCAACAGGCGAAAGTATCTGTGGTGTGCTATGCCTCCCAGTTACTATAGAAGGTCTACTGTTAATTCAGTAGGCCTTTTTTCTTTTATCTTTCGCTATAAATAGTATTAACATGGAGAGATAGGATGAGTACCAAATTTAAACAAAACCTAAATGTTGCTGGAAACATTTATTTGTCTGGTAACGTAGTGGCAGATGGTAATGTAACATTAGGTGATGCAGATACCGATAGCATCACACTAAATGCTGACATAACAAGTAGCATTATACCAGATGCAACCGATACATATGATTTAGGTACTACTGCAAAAAAGTGGAGAAACTTAGACTTATCACAAGACGCAAATATTGGTGCTGATATCAACATTGCTGGTGCAATTAATTCAACTGCGGCAGGCACACCAACTATTACAAGTTCAACAGATATTAAGTTACAAGCAGGTACTGGTGCTGAAGATAGAGTTGAAATATCACAAGCACCACTTAAACTTGCAAATTTAACAACCACAGAACGTGATACAAAAACCAGTCAAAATGGTGACATGATCTATAACAGTACTACAAACCAATATGAAGTTTATGAAAATGGTACGTGGAGATCTTTAGGAACAGATCAAGATGTTGCAGACCAAGTGGCGGCTTTAGTAGACAGTGCACCTACTACATTAGATACACTAAACGAACTAGCGGCGGCATTGGGAGATGATCCTAACTTTGCCACAACTGTTACTAATAACATTGCAACTAAATGGACACAAGATAATACTAAGATTAGTAATTGGGACACATCTTATACTTATTCACAAATTGGGCATGTTCCACTTGCTGGCGGAACTATGACAGGATTGCTTACACTGAGTGGTAATCCAACGACGAACTTGCAAGCCGCAACCAAACAGTATGTTGATACACAACTCGCAGGAGCAGGAGGCGGTGGTACTAGTATTGAAACTAGGCAAGTAATCAGTGGCAGTACTACTTACACAGCTTTGGTAGCTGGAACGTACAAGATTTTAGCTATTGGTAATGGTGGCAGTTTAGGAGGTGGCTCCGGTGGTGTTGCATACAGTTCGGTTTCTCTAACAGCAGGGCAAACAATCACTGTTAGTAATTCTTCAGGAACTTTTACTGTTACCTCGAGTGTTTCTGGATTTACAACGATGGTGGCTAATGCTGGAACAAATGGAGCAGGTGGCAGTGGCGGTACATCTTCGGGCGGTAATATTTTGAATTTGACTGGTGCTACTGGTTTAGCTGGTTTAGATGCCCCAGATACTTATGGAATAACACTTTGGCTAATCCAGAACATAGGTGTAGGTAATACAGGCAGAGGTACCAATGGTTCTAGTACAAGAGCCGGCAGCGTTTATATATTCGGTTCAATAGGGGAATAACAAATGAGCGAAAAATATTATACACTAGGAACACATACTACTGATCAATGGGCCGAACTACATGCCGAACTTATTGCAGACGGAAATATATATGCCAGTGTACCAAGTAGAGAAGTTACAGTAGAAGACGAAAAACTACACAGCCCAACACGTGGTAGTTACTTGCTTACACTAGAAGAAGCAACTGAATTACAAAGTGATGAACGTGTAAAGTTTATTAACGAAAGTCCAGAAAAATATCCTGAAACATACATGCCACCTTGGGAAGAATTACATTGTGCAACCAACAATACACTAACTGACAGATGGCCAAATGCATACAACAACTATCAAATGTGGACTGTTGGTAGTGGTAGTGTACAAAGTAATTTTAGTAACGCTGAACCTACAATAAATCGTACAACTGCTTTGTATAGAATGCAAACAAAACAAAATCCTTGGAAAACTGCGACAATAAATGAAAATGTTGCTATCAGTAGTAAAGTACAACAAGTTGGTGCAGGTGAGAATGTTGATATTATTTGTGCTGACAACGCTAGTTGGATTGGACATACAGAATTTATTAATAGTGGAGTTACTAATGCAGTAAATCCAGCAGACTATGTAGGCGGAAATGTACTTCCTGGAAATGGTATCTGTGATTGTTTAGACTTAGTATTAGACTCTCCTTATTATATTGATCCGGATTGGTTTGATGCCGACCCAACAAACAGACTGATGACACGTTGGGATGGCACAACTGTTCCTGTAGAAAGTGTTGCACGTAGTTGGTGGCAAAATAGTAGTCAACGTAGCGCAAGTTTAGCAGTATTCGGTAATATACCAGTAAGTGATAATTATACTAGAGATAGAGCCAATGGTAGTAATGCAACGTTCCCTACTACTGGTACACACGGAACACAGTG